>Ga0209723_1001430_pt1 | contig 37110 bp, 28 predicted proteins | sample BiotimSIPDNA_2_FD_185750 | JGI IMG/M metagenome (GOLD analysis project Ga0209723, IMG submission 185750) | Anaerobic biogas reactor microbial communites from Washington, USA - Biogas_R2 time_0 SIP DNA (SPAdes) (version 2) | ecosystem: Engineered > Bioreactor > Anaerobic > Unclassified | place... | reverse complement strand
TGAATTTACAAAGCTATGGGTAACCCGCTTCAATTTCAAAAATGAGCTAAGGAGGAGGATAGACCGTGAGATAGAGTTGGCTCGTCAGGGTAAGAAAGGTTATATTCTGGTTAAGTTGAACGGGATTCAAAACAAGCCCCTGATCAACCTGTTGTACAAAGCGAGTGAGGCTGGAGTGAAGATAGATATGATAATTAGGGGTATCTGTTGTCTTGTGCCCAATCAGAAATTTAGTCGTAATATTAACCTTAGAAGAATCGTTGACAGCTATCTTGAGCATGGCCGGATAATTGTCTTTGGCAATGATGGAGCTCCAGAGGTATATCTGACCTCAGCAGACTGGATGAACCGTAATATCAACAGGAGGATTGAGACTACATTCCCAGTGGAGGATGAGGATATTAAGAAGGAACTATTTGATATCCTGGATCTTCAGCTTAGGGATAATGTGAGCGCAAGGTTGATAAACGAAAATTTGGAGAATATTCCAATTGTTGCTGATGGGATGGAACCGATCAGGGCACAATGGGATACCTATAAGATGCTGATTGAGAAGGAAACAAGATTTCAAAACAATAATTTATAGATTGATGAAGAAACTGATTCTAGCGCGACATGCCAAGACAGAACCCTTAAGTGATGCAGGAACCGACTTTGAAAGAAAGCTTAAGAAAAGAGGGATTACAGATGCAGGGTTGGTTGCTGTTGATCTGAAGAGGCGTGGATACATCCCTGAGTTGATAATATCAAGTCCTGCCAGAAGGGCAATGCAGACTGCAAAGATTTATGCAGCCAACTTTGGTATCCCTGAGGAAGACATCGTTGTTGCGGGGATTATCTATGATGGCGATACTACTGAGCGCATGATTGCCGCTATTGCGGAACTGGCTCGAGATACCTCAACCTTGATGGTCGTGGGGCATAATCCAGATATGGCTCGATTAAGTATGTTACTTTCTAGTCAGGAGTTTTACCATTACCCGACATCTGCAGTAACAGTTATTTCATTTCCCGTAATGACGTGGCAAGAAGTCGAGGTTGGCAGGGGTAAGGCAGATTATTTTACCTATCCCCGAATGCTCAAGGATCTGGGCACTCTCTAAGCATACTATAGATACTTGCAAGGTATCCGTACTCTAAATGTAGCTCCCTGGTCAGGAGCAGAATCAACGCATATTGTTCCACCCAATAGTTCAGTGATACTCTTGCTTATCGCAAGCCCCAAGCCAGTTCCACCAATATTGATTTTGGGATCAGGATTGATCTGCCTGAATCTTTCGAAGATTACGCCCTGATCTTCCTTGCTAATACCCCGACCTGTATCAGTGACCCTGATCTCGAGGGTGTTGTTGTCGGGAATAGTATAGCTTAGTATTACGTGTCCGCGTGAAGTGAATTTAATAGCATTGCTTATCAGGTTGTTTATAATCTGCTCCAGTCTGTACTGATCACTTTCAATAAACAGGGATGCCTGATCCACACCTTTCTCAATAATCAACTCAATGTCTCTGTTGTATGTGTTAATCAGAGTAGAAGCAATATGGGATATTTTATCGAAGAGTAGATGTAGGTCAAACTTGCCAATGACAATATTAAACTGACCCGACTCAATCTTTGAGATATCTATAATATCATTGATAAGTGCAAGCAGACTTTCTCCGCTTGAGCGTATAAGGCTAAGAAACTTAAGGCTGTCTTCCTTTTGGATTGAGGCATCAAGAAGTATATCAGAGAAACCCAGAATGGCATTCATAGGGGTTCTTATCTCGTGAGATACATTTGCAAGGAAGGACGACTTAAGCCTGTCGCTTTCCTCTGCCTTTTCTTTAGCTATCCTGAGTTGTTCTTCAAACTGCTTTTGCATGTCTATGTCAAGCATTAGACCAATCATACGACGTGGTGTAGAATTCTGGTCTACTTCAACCACCTTGCCATGCAGTGAGAACCACTTATATTCTCCAGATGAAGTTTGTAAGCGCGCCTCGGTGTTAAAATCATGAACCTTCCCACTGAGGTGCATATGGAGCACTTCGTTGACCTGGCCAAGGTCGTCAGGGTGACAGGTCTTAATCCAGTCTCCAATAGTGACACGAGCAATTCCAGAATCGCCATATCCAAGCAGCCCTGATACCCATTTGTTGATATATACAGCCTTGTTTTCCAGATCAATATCCCATAATCCTACATTCGCCCCATCAAGAGCCAGTTCCAGCCGCTCCTCACTCTTGCGTAGCTTGGCTTCGGCAATCCTCTTTTCGTTGAGCAACCTGAGCAGGATGATATTGATTACTATAAGGAAGCCTAGCACAGAACATACTATCAGAATTTCCTGCCTGTATTTACGGAAGTAGTTCTCAGGTTCGTGAAGCACAAGGGCATTTTTTGGAACAAGAGAAAGATCTATATTATAATATTTCAGTTTGTTGTAATCTACAACCATGGTCTGTGTGGGTTTGACCAGATAACCGGGAGGGAAAGTCTCTCCTGCCAGCTTCCTCTTTAAAAGTTGAGCGGCAAGTCGCCCCTGTTCTTCACCAGTATTGATAACTCCCCCTAATATAAAACCACCGAAAAGGAAATCCCAGGTACCGTAAACGGGTACATCAAGGCAACTTTTTAGGAAATCGGCTTCCAATATCATATCTTTTACTGCTCCGTTCCTTGGCAGATAAAGACTTAGAAGAAGAATTGCCCTCTTCTCCGGGTCTACTTCCTTTAACGTTTCACCCAGCAACTCGACTGAAGTGGCATAAATAAGATCGTAATCCACTGGGAAATTAATAGCACGGGCTGCTCTAAGAAACTGATCTGCAAAGAGAATTCCATTAAGGGTTGAATCACTCACAACTATGAGTTCTTTAAGGTCCGGTTGCAAAGTCAATATCAGTTCAAGAGTTTGAGCGATTGCTATTTCCTCTTCCACACCAAAGTAGTTTGTACTGTTGATGTCATATTTGAAGAGCTCGTTTACCCCGCAGAAAGTTACAGGTACATCACCCCATATCTCCTTCCCATGTTTTAACACAAACTCAAATGCATCATTATCGCTGCAAATTATTCCTTTGATATCCAGAGTCCTGTATTTTTCCTTAAGGTATTCAACATACAAGACTTCCTGACGTTGGAAGCTAAATCGTTTGGTGTCGAGATATTCAATTGAGATCCTGTAATCATCTGCCTCAGGCAGCTCTTTTACCACTGCATTGGTAATGTCATTGGTCCATTTGAATGTGTAATGGTAGGAGTTAATAAGCAGGATGTCAGTAAGACCGTTGGAGTCAGATTTCTCCGCCTTTACGGGGAAAGAAAGCTGCATAAGAAAGATACAGATCAGTGAAGTCCGCAGGTACTTCATATTTGCAGTTTTGATAGTAGCAAAATAGAACTAATTTAGCACATCATCAAATGATGCTGATTAATTGAACGAAAATATCATCACTTTTGTTGATTTATTTTGACAGATAACTTCAAGTTGTTGATTGATGAGAAAAGCTGAAAAACACTTATTAGTAATATTCGGAGCCTCCGGTGACCTGACATACAGAAAGTTGGTTCCATCGGTTTTCGATCTGTATACACAAAATCTTTTGCCGGTTAATTTTGGTGTACTTGGACTCGGAAGGAGCAAGCTAAGTTCTGAAGCCTTCAGGGAAAAGATGAAGGAAGGTATTAAGAAGTTTGCCGGTACTACGGCAAACAAGGAAAGTATGATAGACTCCTTTTTGGAAAAGCTATTTTACTATTCTTTTGATCCGGAAGTAAAAGCTGAATACGAGGGGTTTCGTGACGAACTGGAGGCACTTAACCAGAAATTGGACGCAGGAAGTAATTATATTTTTTATTTGGCTACTCCACCAAGCCTATATCCTGTTGTGCCGGCCAATCTTGCTGCCTATGGATTAAACAGGGAGGATAAGGGTTTTAAGAGACTTATTATCGAAAAGCCATTTGGTTATGACCTTGAGAGTGCACGTAAGCTTAATCGTAAGTTGCAGTGTAACTTTAAGGAAGATCAGATATATCGTATCGATCACTACCTTGGTAAGGAGACTGTTCAAAATATGCTTGTTACCCGCTTTGCCAATGGTATATTCGAACCTTTGTGGAACAGAAACTATATTCACCATGTTGAGATAACCTCTTCGGAGGATATTGGGGTAGGCAGCCGCGGAGGTTATTATGACGGTTCGGGAGCACTTCGTGATATGGTACAAAACCATCTCCTGTTGTTGACCTCTCTCGTGGCAATGGAGCCTCCAGCAGTGATTAATGCGGATGCCATGCGTAATGAGATGGTCAAGGTGTTGCAGTCTATTCGTCCTATCAAGGAAGAGGAGGTGGAAAAATATGTTATCCGCGGGCAGTACACTGCATCAGAGATAAGGGGTAAGATGATGAAGGCATATCGCGAAGAACAGGGAGTTGATCCTCAGTCTCGCACTGAGACCTTCGTTGCCATGAAGTTTTATATTGACAACTGGCGTTGGGCCGGTGTCCCCTTTTATATAAGGACGGGTAAATGTCTGCCCACAAGGGTTACTGAGGTAGTAATCCACTTTAATGCAACACCTCACCATATTTTCGCCGATAATCTGCAACATGTAAAGACACATAATCAACTTGTACTGCGGATACAGCCTGATGAAGGTATTTTGCTGAAATCTGCCATGAAGGTGCCTGGTGCCGGATTCAATGTTCAGGATGTGAATATGGATTTCCACTATTCAGACCTTAGTAATACCTACCTGCCGAGTGCTTATGAGCGTTTACTGCTCGACTGTATGCTGGGTGATGCTACCCTGTATTCACGCGGTGATGCTCTGGAAGCTGCCTGGCAGTTTGTTGACCCCATATTGAAGGCCTGGCAAAATAACCCCGCAATAAAGGTATACGGATACCCTGCTGGAACATGGGGACCGGTGGAATCTGATGAGCTTATAGAAGGTGTTGAAACATGGCGTTATCCCTGCAAGAATCTTGTAGGAGACGGTGAATACTGTGAACTTTAGTTCAGACCTGTATATAATGGAAATACTGATTTTTGAGGACAAAACTGCGCTAGCGCGCAGTTTTGGGGAACTACTCTCCGGTATCGCAATAGATAGGGATAGTGTTTATATAGCCCTATCCGGAGGTAGCACACCCAAGGTGATTTTCGACTTGCTTGCCGCTGAATTCCGGAGAAAGATTGACTGGGGAAAGCTTAAGTTTTTCTGGGGAGACGACCGGTGTGTGCCTCCTGATCATCCTGATAGTAATTACGGTATGACAAGGCAACATTTGTTTGATAAGCTGCCAATTCCTGAAAGCAATATATACAGGGTAAAGGGGGAATTGCCTGTTGCTGAGGCTGTTGCTGATTACATCGAGGTGGTGGATAAAGTAGTGCCCAAGAAGAACGGATTACCCCGATTTGATATTATGATGCTTGGTATGGGTGATGACGGACATACCGCATCTATTTTTCCTTATGCTATAGACTTGTGGGAATCGCCAAATCTGTGTGAGGAGGCTACGCATCCACAGAGCGGGCAGAAGAGAGTAACAATGACGGGTAATGTTATTAATAATTCGGAGTTGACTGTGTTTCTAGTAACAGGCAGCAATAAAGCTGAAAAGGTCGATGAGATTATTAACGGGAAAGTTGGATTCAGCCAATATCCTGCTGCACTTGCAGATGGTGACAAACTATTATGGATGCTTGATAAGGAAGCTGCGGCTAATCTGATGTAGGTATTTTGGTACTCCCTGTATGGCCATACAGGGAGCATTTTACGTAATTGATGGAGGCTGTTTCGGAAATAGATTCCGGGACAGCCTTTGTTGTTATGTAAATTGTTACTAATTTTAACCGTTTTTCTGAAATCTACTGGTTTCAGTTTGAAATTTGTGATAAAATGAAACTACTAAACCTAATTCCTAATACCACTTCAGTACCCAGACAGGTACTATGCTTCCCCGTGTACTTATCCTGTAACATAATTGAGTTATGATAATAAAGCAATTATCTGTCTTCCTCGAAAACAAATCTGGGAGGCTTCATGAACTTTATTCAAGTCTGGGCAGTGCAAATATCAATGTTTCTGCCTGCAGCGTGGCCGATACATCCGATTTCGGAATAGTGAGAATGATAGCCTCAGATCCGGATGAGGCATACAATATTCTGAAGGCAAGAGGCTTTTCGGTCAATATCAACGAGGTTATCTCCTTTGCTACACCCAATACTCCGGGTGCACTTGCCAGTTGTCTTAAGATACTTGCAGAAGCAGAGATAAGTGTTGAATACCTGTACGGATTTTCGGTAGGTGAGAAGTCCTTTATATGCCTGCGTTGTAATAATCCCGAAAAGGCCGTTATGGAGTTTCAGCGTCACAAGCTTGAGCTGATCAGCGCCAATGATCTATATAAGTTCTAACGATATACTTTGAAGATTTCTACACCCATGGCTACTAATAACATCTGGAACCCTCATATGGAGACTATGTCTCGTGATCAGATGAGGGTTGTTCAAAGCGAACGTCTGCGTGATACTGTTGAACGAGTCTATTACAATATCCCATATTACAGACAGAGGATGCAGGAGATGGGGCTTGCACCTGAGGATATCAAATCAGTTGATGACCTTAAGCACCTTCCTTTTACGACCAAGAGCGACATCCGTGATAACTATCCTTTCGGGCTGTTTGCTGTTCCAATGAGTGAGATTATCCGTATTCATGCTTCTTCAGGAACTACCGGTAAAGCAACAGTTGTGGGCTATACAAGGCATGATATTGGTATCTGGTCAGAGGTAATGGCTCGTACCTTTACAGCAGCAGGGGCAGGCAAGAGCGATTTTATCCAGATTGCCTATGGTTACGGATTATTTACCGGTGGTCTGGGTGCGCATTACGGCGGTGAGAAGATTGGAGCCACAGTAATTCCTATCTCCGGAGGTAATACAAAAAGGCAGCTACAACTGATGGAGGATTTTGGAACAACTGTTTTGGCCTGTACTCCATCGTATGCTGCATACCTGGCTGAGACTATTGAAGAATCTGGAATATCACGTGATAAACTCAAGCTGAGGGTAGGTGTATTTGGTGCTGAGCCCTGGACCGAGAATATGCGTCGTGAAATCGAAAAGAGGCTTAGAATAAAAGCAATAGATATCTACGGACTTAGCGAAGTTATTGGTCCCGGAGTCTCTTTTGAATGTGAGCATCAATGTGGACTGCATATCAATGAGGACCACTTTATCCCGGAAATCATTGACCCGGATACATTGGAGGTACTGCCGGAAGGTGAACTCGGTGAACTTGTCTTTACGACTATTACAAAAGAGGGGCTTCCTCTGATAAGGTACAGAACCCGTGACCTTACTCGTCTTAACTTTGATAAATGTGCCTGCGGACGTACCATTGTAAGGATGAACAAGTGCACCGGTCGCAGTGATGATATGCTTATTATAAGAGGGGTCAACCTCTTCCCATCCCAGATTGAAAGTGTGCTGATGGAAATGGATGAGACCACTCCCCACTACCTGCTTGTTGTTGACAGGGTCAACAACCTTGATACTCTTGAGCTACAACTTGAAGTGGAAGACCGTTTTTATAGCGATACAATTGGAGAATTGCAGGCATTGCGCAAAAAGATTACTCATGCGGTTGAAAGTGCAACCGGCCTATCTGTTAACGTAAAACTTGTTGAACCCAAGACAATTGAGAGAAGTGAAGGTAAGGCCAAACGGGTTATCGACAAGCGTAAATTGGTCTGATACCGGGGTTTATGCTGAATACTGAAGTTGTAAGCAGCAGTTTGCCTTAGAAATAAAATAGCTCGCCTGCCCTCCGGGTCAGGGGCAGGTATTGAAGATATACACAACATGGCATATTCCGCTGTTGCATTGGTGGTGAGATTGCCGAGGTTATTAGAAAGGACATTGAGATGAGTATTTTTCCAATAGATAGGGAAGAGGTTAGTAAGATACGCAAAGAGTTAGGAATAGGTCAGATATCCAGGGCATCGATACGCCAGGTTGTCCAACTGGCCGATAGGTTGGAAAAACAATTTGGGCTAAAGTTTATACGTACAGAGATGGGTGTCCCTGGGATACCTGCTCCGGCTATCGGTGTGGAAGCTGAGATTGAAGCACTGAGGTCTGGTGTGGCCTCTGTTTATCCGCCCATCCAGGGAGTGGAGATGTTTAAGAATGAGCTGTCGCGTTTTGCCAGGAAGTTTCTGGACATTGAAATTTCACCTTTGGGATGTATTCCTACTGCAGGTGGAATGCAGGCATCGGCTATAAGTTGCCTTGCAGCCAACAGACGTGATAGAAACAAAGATACTACCCTGTTTATCGATCCGGGCTTTCCTGTTCAGAAGCGTATGATGGGCGTGCTGGGAATGAAGTATGAAAGCTTTGATATTTATGACTTCCGTGGCGATAAGCTTGAAGCAAAGCTGGAGACTTATCTGGGCAAGGGTAATATTAGTACCATACTATACAACAGTCCCAACAATCCCTCGTGGATAAGTCTGACTGAAAAGGAACTTGAGATTATTGGACGAATGGCCAACAAGTATGATGTGGTTGTTCTTGAGGATCTTGCTTATTTTGGAATGGACTTTAGGCATGGAAAGACTGATGGGCCATTGCAGCCAACAGTGGCTAAATTCACCGACAATTATATCCTGCTGTTTTCCTCATCCAAGATATTCAGTTATGCCGGGCAGCGCATTGGAGGCGTGATGATATCCGACAAGCTTTTCTCGCGCCGTTTTGAAGATCTGTCAAGGTTTTTCGTAGCCGACCAACTGGGCCCTGCACTACTTCAGGAGGTCGTTTATACAATGTCGGCAGGTATCTCGCATTCCGCACAATATGGGGTGGCCAGGATATTAAAGGCAGCCAATGATGGAGAGTTTGACTTCGTTGAATATTTGAAGGAGTATGGCAACAGAGCTGCAATAATGAAGAAGCACTTTGTTAGCAATGGCTTCTATTTGGTTTATGACCAGGATGAAGGGGAACCCATTGGTGACGGTTTTTACTTTACTGTTGCCTATCCTGGAATGAATGGCGAGGATTTGCTTAGTGAACTTATTTGTTATGGCATTACTGCCATAACCCTAGATACTACCGGCAGTACCCGTACAGAAGGTCTTCGGATAAGTGTCTCACACACAACGGCAGAACGTATGGATGATCTGGCAGAAAGACTAAGGTGTTTCGCCAAAGATCACAAAGTAGAATGAGTATAAATTGAAGGCTCCCGGGCGGTATTAACAAACTGTCGGGGTGCCTTAATTATATATTATCCTTAACTTCGAAAAGTTTAAAAGCAAAGCATTTAGTATGGCTAAAGTTCAAGGAGCAATAGAAGTGGACAGGGACAGCTGCAAAGGCTGTTCGTTATGTGTCGAAGCCTGTCCCACTAATGTGATCCGCCTGGCGGATGAGGTCAATTCAAAAGGGTACAATTTTGCATACATGCATGATCCTGATGCCTGTAACGGTTGCACCAACTGTGCGATGGTATGTCCCGACAGTTGTCTGACCGTTTATAGGGTAAGACTTGCAGATGCAGTATAACAATGAATTAAGTATTAGAGCTCAAACAGATCAGGCATGAAAGAGATCAGGTTAATGAAGGGCAACGAGGCTATCGCCGAGGCTGCAATACGATGTGGTGTGGATGCTTATTTTGGTTATCCTATAACACCTCAGTCCGAAGTTATGGAGACACTTATGGATTTACGACCATGGGAGTCAACAGGGATGGAAGTGCTGCAGGCAGAAAGCGAAGTAGCGTCAATAAATATGGTATATGGAGGAGCTGCTTGCGGCAAGAAGGTTATGACCTCATCCTCCAGTCCGGGAATCAGTCTTATGCAGGAAGGACTAACATATCTTGCAGGAGCAGAACTACCCTGTCTGGTAGTCAATGTTGTGAGAGGAGGTCCGGGACTTGGTACTATCCAGCCTGCGCAATCGGATTATTTTCAAGCCGTTAAAGGTGGAGGTCATGGTGACTACAAGCTTATAGTCCTGGCTCCGGCTTCTGTGCAGGAAATGGCAGATTTCGTAGAGCTGGCCTTTGACCTGGCATTCAAATATCGCAATCCCGCTATGATTCTGAGTGATGGGATGATTGGTCAGATGATGGAGAAGGTGGAGCTAAAGGCCTTTAAACCACGATGGACCAATGACGAAATAGCTCAAATGCATCCTTGGGCCACTACAGGAAAGCCAAAGAACAGGAAGCGGAATATTATCACTTCTGTGGAGTTGGATCCACTTAAGTTCGAAGCCTTCAACATAAAGCTTCAGGCCAAGTACAAAGCTATAGAGGAAGCCGAAGTTCGTTATGAAAAGATTATGTGTGATGATGCAGAGTATTTGTTTGTTGCCTATGGTTCTAGTGCTCGTATCTGCCGTAAGGCAGTAGAGATACTTCGTGAGAAGGGCATCAAGGCAGGACTGCTGAGGCCCATCACATTGTTCCCATTTCCCTCTAACCAGCTTAAGGAGCTGCAACCACAGCTCAAGGGTATTTTGGCTGTGGAACTGAGTATGGGGCAGATGGTGGAGGACGTTCGTCTGTCAGTTGACAGCAAACTTAAAGTTGAACATTTCGGTCGTGCCGGAGGAGCAATATTCTCTCCTGAGGAGGTTGCTGAAGCTCTGGAGGCAAAAATTATAGGAGGCTAAGCTATGTCAGTGGATGTAAAAGAGATTATCAGGCCGGAGAATATTGTTTATAAGAAGAGTAGTGCTCTTACAGACAATCCAATGCACTATTGTCCAGGTTGTACCCATGGTGTGGTCAATCGTCTGCTGGCAGAAGTGATTGAGGAGCTGGGTATTCAGGAGGATACTATTGGGGTTACTCCGGTAGGTTGTGCAGTATTGCTATACAACTATATAGATATAGACTGGCAGGAGGCTGCTCATGGTAGGGCTCCTGCATTAGGCACAGCAATTAAGAGAGTACGTCCCGACAAGTATGTCTTTACCTATCAGGGGGATGGTGACCTGGCTGCCATTGGTACAGCCGAGACTATTCATACCTGCAACAGGGGTGAGAATATAGTTATGGTGTTCATAAACAATGGTATTTATGGCATGACAGGCGGACAAATGGCCCCCACTACACTGGAAGGGATGAAAACTGCTACCTGTCCTTACGGAAGGGATCCTAAGCGTGACGGAATGCCATTGAAGATTACCGAGATAGTTGCCGGATTACCGGGAACAACTTATGTTACCCGTCAGGCTGCACATACTGCAAATGCTGTTCGTAAACTTAAGAAAGCCCTTATAAAGGCATTTAAGAATCAGGAAGCAGGTAAGGGAACTTCATTTATTGAGGTGGTTGCAACCTGTAACTCAGGCTGGAAGTTAACACCTGTTGATGCAAACAAATGGATGGAGGAGAATATGTTTCCATACTATCCATTGGGAGATATAAAAGATGAATAATCAGACAAATTACAGTTATGAATGAATCAATCATCATAGCCGGCTTTGGCGGCCAGGGAGTATTGTCAATGGGTAAAATACTGGCATATTCGGGTGTTATGCAAGGCATGGAGGTATCCTGGATGCCTTCGTATGGGCCTGAGATGCGTGGTGGTACTGCCAATGTAACAGTAATCCTAAGTGATACTTCAATAAGTTCACCAATCCTGAAAACCTATGACACTGCTATTATTCTTAATCAGCAGTCAATGGATAAATTTGAGCAATCGGTAAAACCTGGCGGACTCCTGCTTTATGACGGAAATGGTATTACCCGTCATCCTGAACGTGACGACATCAGAATTTTCAGGGTAGATGCTGCTGAGGAAGCTGCCAGAATGCACAGTCAAAAGACTTTTAATATGATAGTTCTTGGTGCATACCTAAAAATCAAGCCCATTGTAGATATGGAGAATGTGATGAATGGTCTTAAGAAATCAATACCTGAAAGACACCATCACCTTTTGCCGGTAAATAAGGCAGCTATTGAACGTGGAGCAGAAATTGTAGAGGCTGTAAAGCGTTGTAATCAGAGTTTGTAGGTACTATACAACAAGATATTGGAGCAGATAATGGCTTTAGCCGTTATCTGCTTTTTTTAGAACTGAAGTGAGTACTTCACGTAGGGGATGGGGAAGGGGAAGAGACTCAGCTGTTTGAGGACCCGGCTGGAAGAGCCGGGTTCGTCAGCTGATTCTGAAGCAAAGTAAACCAGGAAGGGATTTTGTCTTCCATAGAGATTGATTGCCCCAACACTCCATATTCTGGTACTTCTTTTTCTTACCTTGGTAAAGTTGAACCCTATGTCCAGCCTGTGGAAATCAGGCATTCTAAAGCCGTTTATTGCAACTGCATTTTCGGAGTATCCTATGTTAAGGTCTCCATTATAGTAAGGGAAATTGGGCGCGAAGTACTTCTCAGAGGGCAGTGTAACAGGGATGCCGCTGCCATATTGCCACATAAGCCCTACATCAGTCTTTTCAGTCAGCCTGTAATTAGCTGTTATCGTGACGTCGTGGCGTCTGTCAAACCGGGCAGGGAAACTTTTTCCATTGTTGAGTTCATCAAACTTGTTAGTAGTCCTTGCCAGTGTATAACCAATCCAGCCTTTCAGGTCTCCCTGGGTTTTGCTAAATAGAAATTCCATACCATAGGATTTTCCTGATCCTATAGTCAACTTGTCCTCCCAGTATGTCGAGTAATCGAAGAATCCTGTACTTTCCTTGTAGTGAAGCAGGTTGTCCAATTCCTTGATATAATAGTCAGAAGTAAACCTGAATACACCCTTATTATCAATCTTAATATCAATACCGATGTTGGTCTGTCTGGAACGCATTGGCGGAATACGGTCAGTTACCGGCAGCCATAGGTCAGTTGGAAGATTTACATTAGATGAACTTACAAGGTGGATAAATTGGGACATCTCGGAGTATGCAGCCCTGGCAGATATAGACCGTGTTATATCGTACCTAAGGGATAGGCGAGGCTCCACGGAATAAAAGGCCTTACTTTCACCTGTAAAAGCTACGGCCCTGACTCCTGTATTGACTCTTAATTTGCGTGTAAGATCCCATTCATCTTCCAGGTATGCGTGAAATTCACCTCCCACGATATTATCTTCACCAAACTCACTTGAGACGCTCCCTCCACTTGCATTTCTTTGAACTACGTCAATACCGGGGTTGAAGTAGTGCCTTATGGCACCTGCACCAAACTTAATCAGGTGGTTGTATGAAGGGAAGAAGTCAAAATCAGCTTTTACACCTAAGTCCCTGATGCCGCTTAAGTATCGTTGCTCGAAACTCTCACGATTTGTTGCTGCCCTGTTGCTACGCTCAACTCCGATAAAGAACCGATAGTCTGAATAGGTAACTGTGAGATTTGAAAATAGCTTGGGACTTATCAGGTAGTTCCATCTGAGGCCACCTACGAAGTTACCCCAGCCGGCATTGTTTTCGTCATTGATAGTGGCCTGATTGTTTTCAGTGGCCGGTTCAGATGCGATGTTCTGGTAGTTATATGTAGTCATATACTTATCTCTTCCCCAGTACACATTGAAGTAGATTCTGTGTTTATCGCCAATTGAATGGTTGTACTTAGCGTTAAGATCATAGAAGTAGTAATTGGTGCTTTCTTCATTGTCGCGTTGTACTAACCCGGCAATAAAGTCAAGATAAGTACGTCGGAATGATAAGGCAAAACCAGATTTGCCTTTTTTTACCGGTCCGTTAAGGGAGGCTCCGGAAGACAATATACCAAGGTTGAGATTTCCTTTTACCTGGTCCTTGTTTCCTTCCAGCATTCTGACATCTACAACTGATGACAGCCGTCCTCCGTAGCGGGCAGGAAACTGGCTCTTGTGGACTGTTACGTTCTTGACTGCATCGGCATTGAAGATTGAGAAGAATCCCAGGAGGTGCCCAATATTGTATACAGGAACGTCATCCAGAAGGATGAGATTCTGGTCTGGCCCACCTCCCCTTACATAGAGTCCGCTGAATCCTTCACTTCCACCTTGAATTCCCGGTAGCATCTGAATACTCTTTACCAGGTCTGTTTCCCCAAGAAGGGCCGGAGTTTGCTTGATCTCTTCAATAGGGATGATAGTCGTGCCCATATTGGTAGTATACAGGCCTTCATGGATATAATCTGACTCAATATTTACCTGCGCAAGCTGAAATGATCCCTGTAAATTGAAGTTGATCACAGTATCTGACCTTAGTTCAAAGCTCTTTGTTTCACTTGTGTATCCGACAAAGGAAGCTGTAAGTACATTGGATCCACCTGGCAGGGTAATACTGTAAAAGCCGTAATTATTGCCAGCAGTCCCAATGCCTGAAATATAGTTGTAAATATTAGCTCCGGGAAGAGTCTCCCCTGATGATATATCGTAAGTAAAACCGCTAACTGTATAGCTATATTCAGAAGGATCGACAGGTCGTAGAATGATCTTGTTATCTCTTATTACATATGAGAAGGAGCAGTGTGCGAAAATGTCTTCAAGGTGCTGTAGCAGGGTTCTGTTTTCGTTTTTTAGGATCACTTCGCTTTCAAGGCACATTCTGTTACTGTAGCTAATGATCCAACCGGAACTTTGTTCGAGAATACTTATTGCGGTCCTTGCATGTCCTCTGAATGCCTCCGGCTTAACAACCGGAGTCATGTCATCTTGTGCAAATAATGAAAACGAGGTTGCTCCTATAAAAAAAACAACCCCGCATATAAGGTTTCGGATAATATGTACAATATTCAGCCTCAAAGGGGGATTATTTTAAGCCCCCTAAAGTTAATCAGTTATGGTTAAAACTCCATTTTCTAATGCGAAGTTTTTTTGGAAGTGAACTCCAAGCTCGTCAATGATATCATCCAGACTTTCACTTCTAAATCGTGTGGTGACTAGTATGTCAGTCTGATTACCTGATATTTCGAAGCTTTCTATCTCAGTGAAGTGGCGAGAAAGAGCAAGAGCAATTTCTTTAAGTGAGGCCTTGTTGAATTCGAGAACACCTGTCTTCCATGATAGGAAGTTTTGGTCCTTTGAATAGCCTTTGCCAATTACCTTGTCACCTGCCAAAGCCCACTCTCCTGCATACACAGGAGTTTCTTCAACGCGGTTCTTAACCAGTACAGTACCCTTGGTAACATTGAGTTCAACTATTCCGTCATGGCGGCTTGCATCAAGATGAAAGGCTGTACCAACAACTCTTACGTTGACTGCTCCGGCTTCTACGTTAAAAGGTTTGCTCGGGTCGGATTTAACTTCGAAATAGCCCTGTCCATCCAGTTTGACATTTCTTTCCGAACCCTTGAATGCGTTTAAGAACTTAAGTGATGAGTTACGATTCAGGAAGGCTATACTCTGGTCAGGCAATACTATGGAATCTGCCGAGGCACCTGTTTCAAATACCACCCATCGTCCATAGCCCGGAACATTCCAGTAGACCCATAATCCTGAAGATACTGATATAAGCAACGCCAGTGTTGCAGCAACCCTTAGCAATGATGAGAAGGGAGAACGTGATCTGGAAATATTGAGACCCATCCTACTACGAATGCTACCCCAATCCTGACTGACAACGTCGTCAGTCAGAGCTGCCTGCTCCCAGACGAACTTATACTCCCTGTATAGCTGCCTGAAAGAATTATCGCTTTTCAGCAGCGATTCAACCGTGTCGTTCTCTTCTCCCGTGGTCAATTGGGAGATGTGGCGCACGACCAGATCTTCAAACATATTCCCATTAGAATTCATTACAAACTTCCTTTAAAACAACCGGTAAGATGGAATATTAACGAAAATGGATAACGTTGAAAATATTGGGGCTTACTTCCGGAGCTTCAGCTGCGATTGTTTCTTCTTTAACAGCTTCAGTTGCTACGGCCTCAGTAGCTTCCATAGCCATATTCTTTTCTTCTTCCGGAGTTCCGGCAAAAAGCTCAGCGATTAATTGAAGTAGAAATTCCATGATACAAGTATTATATAGGTTGTTGTTTCGAACGTCATTTATAAGACAAATGACCAGAAGGGTTCACGTATAAGAAAACGGATTTTATATAAGAAAAAATACTACCATGCAGAAGAAGGCAGGTAGCATGCGGTATTTGGAGAGTTCTTCGCGAAGTATTTTAAGAGCATTGCTTATTTGGGTCTCCACTGTTCTTTTGGAGATACCCAACTTGTCGGCTATTTCCTGATTGGATCTACCTTCAAAGCGGCTCATCCTGAATATCTCCTTGCACCTGTCGGGCATGTTCTCAATAGTGGAGCGGATTAAGTTCTCAAGCTCGTTGTACTCCAGGCTGTTAGCTGGAGCTTGAACAGTCTCGCTGTTTTCCAGCAGTATATCGTGATGCCTGTTTTTCATCTTATCTCGCTTGATATGATTGAGGCATCTGTTTTTTACAGATTGGTAGAGGTGGGCATTGAGACTTGTATGAATGTTGATTTCTTCCCGTTTGTCGTATAGCATTACGAAGACATCCTGAACAATACTCCTTGAAAGGTCAATATCGAGCAGCATCCTGTTGGCAAAAGCTACCAAGGATTTATAATAGGTATCGAACAAAAGCCGGAAGAAATGTTCGTCTCCTCTTTTTAAGCCGTCAATAATTAGAGCCTCTTGTGCAGGTATTGATTTTTGCGACATATTTGATTCGGGACTATTCCTGAAATACTGGATGCCAAACGTGTTTTTACAAAAATATGGTAAATAAGCGGTGTTTTGTAGTAAAATTCATTCTATTTGATAAAAAGCCGGATGAATTGACAGACAATTAAGGTAGAATGATTTTTGTTTTTTTGTAGTGGTGGATTGTGATAATACGTAAACTTTTATATTTTTGCACCGGATTTGAAAACAGTTCGGGATGTAGCTCAGCCAGGTTAGAGTACGCGTCTGGGGGGCGCGGGGTCGGAAGTTCGAATCTTCTCATCCCGACAAAATGCATTTCAAAGAAAATCAAAAGCCTGTAAATCGCATGATTTACAGGCTTTTATGTTTTTTAGTGATTTAAACAAATTCATTTTTTTTCGAAGTATTTGTGGACTAAACTATGGACTGATTTATTTCATATATTAGTCCGCAAATATAGCTCAAACCCGCGTAAAATAAGGATCTTCCAAAAGTGGTGCTCGATTATTTTGGATTGAATTGAGTGAGTTTTTGTGGACTAAAATGTGGCGTATTCGCGGAAGTGAATAAATACATCGCAAACAATCAAAAAATTAAGGCCATGAAACCTAAAAACACGCTCGGAATCAACTTCTATGTTCGCAAGAACAAAATGAAAGATAACATGGTTCCGATTTACCTAACAATCACTGTCAACGGAAAACGTGTTGAGCTGTCATTAAAGCAGTTCATTGCACCTGATGAATGGAATGCCGTAAAGCAACAGGGTAGGGGAACACGTCCTGAAATACTAAAACTTAATCAATATATACAGCAGGTAAGGGCTCGAATTACTGAGTGCTACAGGGAACTTCAGTTACAAGGTAAAGTACCTACTGCTGCAATGGTACGAAATGAGTTCCTTGGTGTTTCCGAGGAGAGACCAACCCTTCTAAATCTGGTGGAATACCACAACCGAAGCATGCAAGGGGTTTTATCTCCAGGCACACTGAAAAATTACTATACCACTGAAAAGTACCTAAAACTATATCTCAAAAAGAAGCATCGAGTCCAGGACTTTGCTCTGGCAGATTTATCCTTCCTGTTTATCACAGATTTCGAACGTTTCTTACGCACGTATGAACCCTTAGATCATCACAAGCCTCTCGGCAATAATGGCGTAATGAAACACCTCGAAAGACTACGAAAAATGGTCAATATGGGTGCCAAAATGGGGTGGCTTGAGAAGAATCCTTTTACCTACTATCAATTGAAATTTCATAAAACCACCAGAGAATACCTTTCCGCGGAAGAACTCGAAAGGATAGAACAGAAGGCGTTTTCTATTCCCCGTTTGCAGTTTGTCCGCGACCTGTTTGTCTTTAGCTGTTACACTGGTCTGGCCTACATTGATGCAGTGCAGTTAAAGCCCGAGAATATCTCCATTGGAATGGATGGCAAAAATTGGATTTCAATCAGCCGGCAAAAGACCAGGCAGCCTTTCCGAATACCCATTTTGCCAAAGGCACAAGAAGTCCTTAACACATACAAAGGCCATCCGCGTGTCCTTAATGCTGGCCGTGTATTTCCCAATATAACCAATCAAAAATTGAACAGTTATTTAAAAGAGATAGCTGATTTGTGCGGTATTCAAAAGCCCCTCACTTTTCACATTGCCAGGCATACCTTTGCCACAACGGTCACCCTCACCAATGGCGTTCCTTTGGAGACTGTTTCAAAATTGTTGGGCCACAGCTCCATTCAAATGACTCAGGTCTATGCCAAAATCGTGGAACAGAAGGTCAGTCAGGATATGAGTAATTTAAGGAGTACGCTTAGTCAGCTAAAAGAAGGTCAAAATAGAGGCCAGAGTAGGGTAATTTGATTTCAGTAAAATTGATGCATTTTAGACCAGTTAGGTTCGAATCGTATTAAAAAGCATGACGATTCTCATGTGTTTTGGTCTAAAATGCATATCTTAGGTTAATTAAGTTGGTTCAGCACCCTTTATTAACCCTTACTTTTAGTGTCATGCTTACCCCTTTCACCGATTATTGCGATCAATTCTTCGACCATTTGAATGTTATTGTAAAAAAACCTGAATCGCGTTTAAGGAAAGCGGTGTTCGTCATCATTCTTCGGCAATTTTGGCGCCAGCCCGTACGGCATTGTTTTTTTACTGTCAATTTCTATTGCAAAAAACAAAGCCGTACGCCCTTCGGGTGCTTCGCAGGCTGTCACAAAAATCGCGCTCATCATTCTTCCTCACGGCTGCTCCTTTGTCTGCTTTGGCCACTTGTTCCATAGCTCTGTTCGTGCCTCTCTTCGTTATGGCTCAAGCCGCCACGCATCCAACCGCAGCCAGTGTTTGGCTCGCCTGCGGGTCGCAGTCGGCTCGCACTTCGTTCCTTCGCTTCGGTGCAACCCGTTCGTTCCTCACTCATTGCACCTTTCGCCCCACCGCTTGCTCAAGGCTGTTTTTCCTTACCCGCAGTTTCTTCTATCTGCAGGTTGCTTTCTTCGAAGAAAAAAAAAGCAGAAGTTTCGTTTCTGAGGTAAACACCTACATTAACCGCTTCGGGCAAGTTAATCCCACCGTCCTAACGCACGCAAGGTTATATGAATTTTAAAGGAAAAACAGGGCTTTCGTTCTTGTTTGGCAGGTTGTATAAAGTTTTTCCTTTAATAACCTTGCCCTCCCTCGCTGGATTTTGGGGTTGCCTACGCGGTTAAAATAGCTTGTTGCGTAATGATTTGTGTCGCATGCTGCTTAGCAATTGGACTTCTTATAGCGAAATCTTTAGTCAATTTTCTCATCTGAACCCAGTTGGTTTGAAGAAGCTCTTTTTCACTGATACCTTTCCGATGGTTATTAAATTTAAACTAAAGAAGTTATGGCGAATTTCAAACTTGCTATTGAAAAAGTACTCCGTCATGAAGGTGGTTATGTACACGACCTGGTTGACCTGGGAGGGGAAACTTACAAGGGCATTGCCCGGAACATTCATCCCCATTGGGCAGGATGGGTGGATATAGACGATTTTAAACGCTTACCGGGTTTTCCTGGTAACATTGTTAGCGGAAAGGAATTGGAACTTAAGGTGGAGGATTTCTACCGGCATAATTTCTGGGATCCTATCCGGGGTGATCAGATTGGCAATCAGCAGATGGCTGAATCCTTATTTGATTTTTGTGTGAATGCCGGTGTAAGGACTGGTGTGGCCATTGCTCAAGGTGTTTTGGAGGTACCTACCGATGGGGTGGTGGGACCGGTTACCCTAGGCCGTTTGAATGCGATAGATGGGGATTTGTTCCTGGCTGCTTTTGCTTTAGGGAAGATTGCCCGATACATTCACCTGGTGAAGAAGCGGCCGGCTAATAACCGGTTTTTCTTCGGATGGGTGCGCAGGGCTATGGGAGATGTATAATGGATGTTGAATTTAAAAATATAAGACATGAATTTGATTTCAAAGATTTTTGCCGGAACAAAGGATGGGAGACTGGTTTCTTCCATTGGGTCTATTGTTGACAATCTTACCACCACGAAGGGGGAGAAGATGCAGTTGGATTTTGGAGCTTAGGAAAGCGGAATGGGATTACATCAACGAGGCTCGGAGGTTGGAGAATGAGGAGCGACGGTTGATTCTCCAGGATAAGGATTCTGCCCGGAAGATGCACCGGCAGGTGCAGATCAGTGATAAGGCCAACCGGCTCAATAAGAATGTGTCGGCTTATCTGGCACTGATTACTACGGCGCTTTCGTTTGCATTGTTTTTTGTGATTCTGTTTTTTCCGGAGCAGCTGCAGGAAAGGGGGAAGGATATTATCATTTACATTCTGGGTGTGCTGAGTGCCATCGTTACCCAGGTCTTTAGTTTTTACTTTGGGTCTTCTATGGCTAAGGAGGAGGGAAGTCCTGGCACTCCCTAAACGATAAAAGGCCCCTAGGTTTCCCAAAGAGCCTTTCTCTCAAACATCAAAACCATCACCCGTTGGTGATTTTTCTTTAGTGGCGTTTCGCGATGAGGTGTTCTTGCTGAACACCTTTTTGAGCAGCATGGATATCAGAAAGCTCACCAGTGTACCGACTATCGACAGGATAACTGTTACCATCAGATCCGCTACCGAAATGTTTACCACAACACTGGTCAATGTTCCTCCCAAAAATCCGGTTTGCTGGCTGCGCTCGATGTGGTACAGTGTGAGCATTACTCTACTGCTACAATTCGCAGAGCGTTTCTGGCGCCGTTGTTCAGCTTATACAGCTGGCCATTGACTTCCTGCCAGAAGGTCAGCCCCAGCATGACCAATCCGGTACCACCTTCTACCACCGGTACTTCCACGTTCAGGGTAATGCCCTCATGCTCAATTTCGGAGAGGTTGAAAGTAACACTTTGGGCGCTGGCCACAGATGAGGTCAGTTCGTTGAAGTTGAAGTTTCCGGCTACCATGACCAGCTGGGCATGGGTGGCGGACTCTGGTTTGCGAATGCTGGTGGAAGGACTGAAAGCTTCCAGTTCTGCATTGGCAATCCCTTCAGCAACTTGGGTGGTATAACGGCCCAGGAAAATTCCATCCAGGTTTGATCCGCTGTTGAATTCAAAGCCGGCTAAAATTCCCAGCTCGCCACTCATCACGTTGCGCTCGCCTCTGATGGATTCAGGGTCGCTCTTTAACATTTTGGAAAGTGCGGAGGTCAGACGACCGCTCATGCCTCGGTCTGCAGTCAAAAAGATGTGCTCACTGAAAGCATCGCGCAGCAATTTTCCGGCTTTCACGGAACGTTGAAATTCGCGTCCGTTTTCCCTGGTGCGCTCAAACCGTGGATCGGTTCTGATACGCTCACCATCCACGCCGCCTTTGGTTCGGGCGAGATACTCGCCACCACTTTTGTAAAAGGACAGATTTTATCACCAGTCATAAATGCTACCAGCAAACAAGACAAAACGATACCACTACCTCTGTACTCCTTTGCTGACAAGCTATCTGCAAAGGCCGATTTTTGGGTTATATCGGTGGATTTTCGAGTGGCCTAAATCCGAAGTTGGAACAGAGACGCTTTGGTCTGCGTTACTTTCAAAAACGTATGCAGCTGCTCTGTTTTTAAGCAAAAGGTCTTTGATTGCATAAAAAACAAGATGCCAACACTGGTTAGCATCTTGCTTTTAACCCCTCTGCTGAGGGTCTCCTTTTTTAGATTGGAGCTATTCCTGATCCTTGGGTGCGTATTTCTCTTGCAGGAGTTCGCTCTGGTACATTCGGTAGCTGGGATTAAAAGGTCGCAGCTGATGTATTTACGCATGCGCTTGCCGAGGGTCTTCTCGTAAACGCCGGCATTTTGGTCGTTAATCAGCTCGCTGCAAGTGGTGTAGTAGGTCTTGTATTCTTTTTGGCAGGCGATATAACCCAGGCTGCGGGCTATGTGACTTTTACCCACTCCGTTCATTCTGCTGATGAACAAAATGGATTCGTTGCGCTCTAAAAACGACAGGGTAGCCAGATCCATTATCAGCCGTTGTTGATGAACTCATAATAGCCCGGAGAGGTTGACTGGGCCTGACTGATGATATTTTGATGCTCCTGGCTCAGGAGTTTGAGTCCGATATATTTACAGTTCGCTGTAAAGTCTTCGGCCTGTTTTTTTGCATAATGCTTATTGTTCTTCATAGGGATTGCGGTTGGTTTTTAAAACTAACTTCTCACTGTAGCGTGGCTCAGAGTTGTTTTTCAGGAAGTTCTCTACGTGGGATGCATCAAAGACCTTATACTCCAGGGCTCGCCTGACGGCCAAAAGGATGTCGTCTTCATGATAGTTTACTTTAAGGGTCAGCAGGTTTCTTAACTGCTGTCTCCAAGAGCCGGGTTTGTGCTGCTTTACCTGCTGGATGTACGGGTCCATCTCTAAAGAAATGGCCTTCAGACGGGTTATTACATCACTGAACAGCAGTAATGGTTTTTTGGAGGTTTTCTGATGCTTGCCCACGTAACGCTCTTGTTGGCCCTTCTCAGCCAGGGGATGACAGGCTATCTGCTCTCCGTCAGGTGAGTAAACAATCAGCTGGGTTGGGGTGATGCGTACTACGCAGGATTCAAACATATACTTTGGGGGTACTACGTATTGGTAGCCCTCCCAGCAGATACAGGACTCCTGATTAACGACCCTTTGGATGGTATTGGAGGTGTCGTAATGGTTAAGAGGAAGCGTTTGCAGATAGGGATGTTCTTCCTGATAGCGATCAATGGGCCGTTGCTTTGTGGTGCCATGGATGCGCAGGTGGTGAAACTCCCGACCATTAAGGAAGCTTTGCTCCAGGTACCAGAAGGGTCGTTCTATCTTTAAATTTTCAAGGGGCCTACGTGGTGTAATGGTCTTTGGTTCGAACCGATACCAGGAAGCAAATTCCAGGTACTTTTTATTGTAAATCGGTTGGCCTGGGGTCCATTGTTCTACGCAGGCTTTTTGATTGTCGCTTCTGATCGCCCGTGGGATCCCGTCCATGTAAATAAACGCTGCAATAAGTTCTCTAAGGAGCGTTGTTTGCTGCTTGTTTTCAACCACACTCAGGTATTGCCGCCTTGAGTAACACAGAATGTAACTGAAGAAGGTGACTTTTTGCTTTTCGCCCTCTGAGGTGAAGGTAATGTTGTAGTCGCTCCAATCGTGAGCGGCTAATTGCCCTGGTGCCGTTTCCACCATTTTAAGGGCCTCTTTTGAGCCCACCTGTCGAACACTGCGCAGGTAGTCTCTAACGATGGATATCTCGCCCTGATAGCCCTGTTCCTTCAGATGCTCTAAAACGCGCTGTCCCGTAATATTCGGGTACTTTATCAGGAGTTCTGCAATGTAATCCTTGTGCGTATCCAGTATGGAGGGACGCTTCTTGCGGACTGCGATTTTATCGCTCTCGGTGGTAGCACGACCGATCGTGTTTGCTACCAGCACACGACGTATGCGGCCCCGGGAGACCCTTAGCTCACGGGCTATTTTTCGCATGGACCATTTCTGTTGGTAATGCAGGGTAATTATGGTGTTTTCAAGACGTTCATCCTTCATGGCTCATAGCTTTTTCAGGTTGTAAATACGATAATGCTTCCAATAAGTAGCCGGCATGCGTTTTTGCCGAGCTCAGCTGGGGCTCAAGCAGCATTTTGTCGTTTGCCCGTAGCGAACTTAAGAGGCCTTTGTGCTGATGCTCTCGTAAAAGGCCGATGTGAAGCAGAAGCTTTTGTAACAACTCCTGAAGCTGGTTGCCGGAACTGCTCAGTCGTTCATCTGGCAGACATTGAAGAGGGCGCGGGTACAAAACATCCTCAGGGTGTTTGAGCAGGTGCTGCTGGCTGGCCTGATCACTGGCATTTAAAAAGGCTTTTACAAGTAACTCGCATTGACGGCTGCTGAGTTTCTGGACCAAAATGACCCGAACCACTTCATTTTGGTTGCCGCGCGGCAACTTGATTAGGGCCCGGGCCTGACCATAGCTTCACCCCACACTTCCATGGAGCGGTGCTGCCGATTGTAGCTTAACACCAGAAGTTTGGCCTGCTGTAGGTCTACCTCTAAAATGTAGCATTCAAGGACTGGTAATCCCAGTTCCATAGCAGCGTAGACACGCTTGAGTCCATCGATAACCTGGTAGTGGTCTTCAAATGGACGGACAATTATGGGGTGTAATTGCCCGTGAAGCCCCATGGACTGCTTTACCTTGCTGATCCGATGAGGACTGATGATACGGATTTCGACCAAAGTGAGATCCAGACTCGTGATGGCCACCTTTTCAATGACTGGTTGCATAGCTGTTTGATTTTTAGTCCAGTAAAGGTAGGCGGGGCCTTCAAGCTATGCTAACGTGTCCGTCTTTACAATCTTTGAGATGCTCTTCTGAGCACGGTCTAAATTGCGCTCGCGCTGTTGAAGGCGGTTGTTCTCCACGTATTCAGGATGGCCTTCACGGTAACAGGCTTGGTAGGCATGGGCATTGTGATTCTTGCGCCAGGATTCATTTCGCTGCTTTTTGGCGGCTTTGCCCTTAGCAGTAGCGTTAACTGCTTTTTCATGCAAGCGCTTGCGTGCATTCTGGCAGGCTGGAGAAGAGCAATAAGATTGCTTTTTTAGGCGGGGATTACGCTGGCAAACACACTTACAGTGTGAACATACAAAGGTGGCGCTCATACTGGTAACTTTCAGAAAAAGAAAGTTTACCGCTTAAATATCAGAAAAGAAACAGGGTGGTATCGTTTTTTATCGGCAAGTGGTAGCAGTTCACATCCTTGTCAAAATCTAAAAGATAGTAACAACTGTCAAAAAACACCTACGGATGCCTTGTATTAATGCAAAAAATTGCATATTTGCAAGTTGAAATAAAATCAGGAACCTAAACCACAGAGGTGCATAAACCAGAGGCGATATACCAAGTGCGCAGCGAAAAAGTCGTCACCCGCAAAGTGGGCGACGAAATGGTTATTGTACCCCTGGTTAACAGCGTGGCCGACATGACCCGCGTGCTTACCCTCAACGAGACCGGCACCGCCATCATCGAAGCCCTTAACGGTCAAAACACAATCAATCAGGTAGAAGAGCAACTTTTAGCACAATTTGACGTAGAACAGGAAGTGTTGTCAAACGACCTCCAAAACTTTATCACCGAAGCCCTTGACAAACAAATCATAGAACCCATTGCCTAAACCCTACGCCAAACACCACCAATGAAAAAATCCTACCAACATATAATCAAAAAATCCTACACCACCCCCAAAATCGAGGAGGTGGAGATAGACCGTGAAATGTCGTTGGTGATGGAGAGTCTTCCGGTAAACCCTGAGGATCCAACAGATCCAGAAGATCTAGATGGTGTTGGATCATACGACCAAAAAGAACTTCCTTCCTACCGCTCTGCCACTTATCCTGAGGCATCTACCCCATTTGGAGGGTCCATGCCAGAGTATTAATTAAGCATCTACTCATTTTATGAATTTGTATGTTGCCACCCATCACTTGCTGCTGCATACAACCAGTAATCAAATACAACTAAGCCCACTGGCATCAGAACGCTACACCAAGCCACTGGGTTTCGTCAGACAAAAATGGGAAGTGCTTTATCATCTCGCTTCAACAACTGAGCACGGAAGCCTGATCAAAGCTGATTTCCATGGCAGCTCTTACGACGAACAACTTATTCCCTACAATTGGTCGATCAACCAACAAGAAAACAGCATATCTCTGGCCGTCGACTTTATCAACGACGCTTTATTGCATGCGACAAGGGCTGAAATAGATTACTCGAAGAAAACAATCAACATTACCCTATATCCCAAAAATGAAAAGGCGACCATTAATATTGACCCGCTGTTTCATCCTTTAGGCTCCCTGCTCATGGTTTACCTGGCCCACAGCAGCAATGGTTTTTTGATACATGCCTCAGGCGTGTATGCGCAAGAAAAAGGACATCTTTTCTCAGCAGTTTCAGGCACCGGAAAGTCAACCATGGCGAGCCTTTGGCAAAAGACAGGAGCAAAAGTAATCAACGACGACCGACTATGGATCGAAAAAACGGATGAGCAGTGGTGGATGTACAACACGCCAATGATCTGGTATGCCCAAGAACCACGAAAATCACCAGTACATAATGTGTTTTTGCTCAGTCAGGCCCCCGAAAATGAATTGACTCCAATAAGTGGACTAAGTGCAAGCATGCAGGTCATGAGTAATTGCATTCAGCATTTGTACCACAAGGACATGACACAACAACATCTGGAAACCCTGATACAATTCAGCAAGGCAGTGAATATCTATCGTTGCGCATTCAAACCCGACCAGGGAATTGTTCAGTTAATCCAGAAGCTCTAAGCTTTCCAAAAACAAAAAACCGAAGAATTTTCACTCTTCGGTTTTTTGTTTGCTTAGGGAAAGCAGGCATCAACGGCCCGTTGAAAAACTCCCTTTGGTAAGGACACGTTCACTCTTCACTACTGCACCAAAGGTGGCTCTTACTATGTAACTACCCGTCTCAGCCGGAAGAATCAACAAGGTACGGGAACTGTAAGCCTTCGCCTCAGAGACCTTACGACCTTCGATGGTAAATATCTCAACCAGACCCGGGCCTTCATGCAACAAAGCTTCGTCTGCAGTTACCAGGACCTTACCCTCGTAGCTTCTTATGCGGATACCTTCAGCGACATTATCCTTCACCTCCGGTGTTACAAGCTCGGTTGTCACAGCAGGAGTAAACAAAAGCGCAAAGCGGTCGTGCAGATCCCCATTACCATCAGGAAGATACTCATAGGTACTGTTATGACTTACCGGCATATAAGCACCGGTCTTCTTATCTACAAAAACAACATCATAAGAAGCACCGAACGCTGACAGATCAAAGCTAAATTCAACAGCTTCCTTATCCCGGTTCCTAACGCTCAAGGGAACTTCACGATAACCGTCCCCCAAGGTTGGCAAACCGTTTATGACCAGACTCTTGTCGGCATAACGCGTATAAACCTCAGGAATTCGCTCGGAACTGTTGAAGTACTTCTCTGAGTCCTCAGTACCGTAACCTTCTTCGTTCTCCTCAGAGAAATAAACCACTGCGGCATCACGAGTATACTTATTGGACGCTATCACTCGTACAACATCTTTGGAGGATGTGATACGACCTCCTTTCAATTGCGGTGTGGTAGCCCCTTCTTCAATAACGTTCCCTTCTCCGTCCAAATACTCAGCAACGTGTAAGCGCGCTGCATTATTCAGCGTAATGTAGGCCGGCGCATTTGTCTGCGTCCTAATCCATACCGATTGATAAGGAGGAATCACCGAAAGTTTGTCCGAAGTAGTGAACGTAGGATCAATATCCCATGGCAGGTGACTGGCAAGATGATCGTGTCTGTTGTAAGTCACAAAGACCATTTCTTCGCCAATCTGGGTTCTAAACCAAATGGTTTCTCTCAGGTTACTGCGCTCCCAACCATCGGTCCGGGCCCAATCGATGGCACTGGGATAAGGATTACCCAACAAATGCCAGCCCCCTTCAACAAATTCACGGGAAACCTCACCGGTGTACAAGCGACCTTTTAAAGAAAAATCTCTTGTTGCAGCAACACTGTTCTTAACATTATAACCCTCCATATCTCGCAATTTAGAGGCAGCATTTTGCGGATAAATAGAAATCCAGCGGGCTTTACGATAAATATCGATTCGGTAATCAAAAGGACTATCTTCTGCACCCAGTTCACCAAAGGTTGGATTTGCAATGGCGCTACTCAAGTAGAACCAACGCTGACCATCCAAATGCATAGCTACTTCAGCGTCACCAACTACCTCTCCTTTTGTTATAACCGAAGCTAATCCATTTAATCCATTCCGGTTCTCAATTACAAAACGGCTGTCGCTGGCAACCAGTAATTGGCCATCAACAGTAAGCATACTACCCGGCTTCACAAACATAGTTCCCCCGTCCTCGACCCGAATTCCGGAAAAACTTGCGCGGCCGTTAAAATCAGCAGGATGGCCACCTTGTCCCTTACCAGAAATCAGCAAACTGCTGCCTTCTGCAGGAACCTGACCATCACACCAGTTCATCGGATTGTTCCAATCAGAATCAGCATATCCAGTCCACATAGCCATAGTACCCGATACCGCAACAAGAATCTCATCACTTACCGAGGCACACCCATACTTACTAAGTGCCTGAACATACACCCGGTCCCCATTTACCAAATCAACTGCGAGAAATTCATTGGAAGCCCCACTCTGCTGCAACACATCGTTCACGTAGAAGGAGAATTCCAAGTCTGCTCCTGAAGCGACTGCAGTAAATAAGACATTGTTATATACACATAGCGTTGCGTCACCAATAGAAGAAGTCAGACTAACTGGGGCCATAGGATTTACAACGACCTCCATGGTGCGTGCTGCACTCACATTACAGTCATTCTCGGCAACTACTGACAAGGTTCCACTTGTTGCATTGGATCCGAAAGTAATACTAACCTGATGACTGCTACCGCTAATGCTTACATCAGAACCACTATAACTCCATGAGTAGGATACAGTAGGATCCAAGGGCACTGAATAAACCGCTGTAGCACCCTGACAAACCTCTGCTTCATAATTATTGAAAGCAGCCGGTTGTTCGGCCAACAAGGGGAACACCACCTCAACCTCGTCGGCCGATTCACAACTGCCATTACTGATGGTCCATCTCAAAGTATAAGCCGTTCCATTCGTGCCCTCAAACACAGAATTGTGCTCCGTAGGATTAAGCACCGTTCCACCCGTTCCGGAAACAATGGTCCACAATCCAACACCAATCGTTGGTTCATTCCCAGCCAATAAGGCGCTGGTGGCTCCACAGGAAGAAATATCTGCCCCGGCATTGGCCGCTGTCGGTGTGGCAAATATCGAGACAACATCACCATCCACAACCCCTTCATTTAAACCATTATTATAGCGGAAACCCAACAATTGATAGGCTCCAACTACTGGCGTTTCCAACACAAAGGGCAGAGATGAGACCGTAACGGATGCTTGTTCAACGCCATCAATGGAATAAGTCAGCACATAAGGTAAAGCAATTGGCGCAGAAGAAGTAAAAGTGACCGGGATACCTTGTTCCGTGCCACAAATCTCCGCAGCGGGCGTAAACTTAGCCTTTGGTTTAACCGTGTTAACCGTTGCTGTTGTAATCCTCAACTCACCTGTAGTCAAGGCAATTCGGTTGCTACTTGTCACGACCCCATTTGAATTATTCCCTGAGGCCGAAGAGGCGACCTCTTTCCACTCATTTGCACCCGGATCAAAAGAACTGATGCGAAGGTCGCTCAAACCACCTTGGGTTATAATTGGCGTAACATCACTGCTGGAAGTCCATGAGGCACCCATCCTTGCTGCACTTCCAGGAGCTGCTTTCACTGTCCAATATTCCTTAGAATTAACGTAGGACAATGGAGTGCCGTAATTCATATAATCAGAATTGGGCATGAAATATTCCACGGTCCAATCAATGGTACCACTTTGCGCAGCAGATAGCGTGAAGCCATTCCCAAATACGCCATCTTTCCCGACAGGAAAAGAAAAGGAATCTCCCTGAACAATCCTCTTGGAAAGCGGACCGTCTACAAAAGAACCAGCGTGCCCACCGTTAGGAGCAACCACATTCCTTAAGGAACTCGTTAATTTCAGTAATTCAGCATCTGTGGTGCGAATAACTCCTTGGGTCAGTAAAAGCGAACCTCTGACCTCAACATCATTTCTCAGCGTCAACCCTGCCGGGTTTGCTACTTCAAGGTTGTTGAAGGCACTGGCTCCAAAAAACTCCGAAGATGCGCCTCCAATGAACTGCTCACTGGAGCCACCAAATCTTACAGTGGCCGTATTGCCAGTCCCTGCAAGAAACCGGGCACCATTTACCAAGTCAAATGTACCATCAATAACCATCATCTGATTATTTATGGTGTTATCCAAGGTGGCCCCATCAACAAGCAAGGACTTACAAATAGTCAACACTTTATTGGGCCAGTAACGGCTTCCTGAGCCAGACAGTTTAAGATTTGGAATACTTGAAAACAAATCAGCAACGATATAATAATCTCCGGCACCACCCAATTCCAGAGTAGCGTTGTTGCTGCAAGCAAAGAAATCATCGAAGCGACCTGCAGGCATTAAAGGACTTTCCAAATAGAGCGTACCGGAACCTTCAACAGCACCCAGGTTATGTCCAAAGGTCGTATTTAATATTTTCAACTTGCCATTGATATTCGTCCGGTAGGCAAAACGGTAATCCAGTGCAACAGTGACTTCATGATTAATATGAACCACCGATCCATTAGGTCCGCCAACCGGGCAAGGGGGTGAATCCCCAACGGGCTGCCAAATGCTTACATCCGACCATTCTCCATCACCTATTGATTCATAAACAGGTACGTTATCTGGAATATCCTCATCCCTACCAGCCGTATATTCACCACCAATATTATCGACCCCGGTAAAAGTAAAATGAATTCGGTTTTCACTTTCAAATACATTATCCGCTCCTGAAGCAGCCTTGGTCCATGATGTTCCGGGGGCAAGCAAGCGAGCAGCCACATAGGCGCTTTCATCACCAGCGTCCTGTTTCACATCATCATCGTCATAAAACAAATTCAGTTCACCATTAAAACCTTCAATGGCTGAACTCTCCACCTCCCAATAATAATCCAATACACGGTAGGGCTCTTTAGCCGAGGGATGCTTCTGATTGATGGTGTTCACGCGCACAGCACCAACCCTATTGTTCTGTTGAATGGTTAACACTGCTGGAGTGTACTTTTTCCCAAGTCCCATCGGGAAGGTAAATTCAGTTGCAGCAGATAATACAGGAAAAAACTTACGAATACCCACATTACTGTATACCCCGTCTGAAGAAATCATCTTGCCTGGTCCGAAACCAGCTCCTACAATCTCGGCATTTTCCCCAAGTGTCAGCAAATACTGATTGATATTAAAGACACCTGAAGACAATACAAAGTCATTCTGTAAGGTAACATCATTCAATAACCGCGCCCCATTGGCATTATTCAACTCTAATCTACCGAAAGTTCCTGTACCGGAAATCTGATGTTCAGCATCGCCCCCTGCTAAAACAAGTCCTCCCTGAGCAACAGCATTTCGATAAGTTGCGTTATTTGTTAGGTTACCCTGTACATTCATACTGTTTTCGCCCAAAAGCAGCTGTCCTGAAGCCAACTCCAGATTTCCGGAAACCAAAACATCCTTTGTCATGGTCACTGAGGTAACAGGATTGATTTTTAAATCATAGAACCCAGTTGCAGAGGTGCCCTCAACCCTTTGGACTCCCCCATTGAAAGTTGTCAATGCCTCCCTGTGCGCAAACACACCATTATTTATCAAATTCCCTTTGATACTTAAACCTATGTTGTATTCCTCGTTGCTGTCAAAAACACTGTTGGCATTACTCAATTCCAGATTCCCCTTAAGGGTAAGAGGGCTGATTAAGAGCTTCACAACAGCATTGGCCGTACCAACGTTCCCAACTATCTTAACATTATTCAGCGGGACAGTGGCATCCAAAAGGTATTGCTGCTCCCCACCAAGATTGTGTTCAAACACAATATCACCACCCGTAACAGATGAATGCTGTGGCCTCAGGTACAAGTCGCCGAAGGCGTTTCCGCCACCTCCACGCACCAATCTCAGAGTTCCGCCCGACATATTAAAGGCACTACCACTATTTAGCACCTCCAATTTGGCATTGGTAGTATTGGCATTACTTCCATTTACAAGCACCTCTCCACCACTTTGGGTATACTTCAATATGCCACTTGCAGAGGAAGGATTCCGTCTGATTTGGCCATTCACAACCAACTGTCCACCACGAACATCAATAGCAGAGGCTCCACCACCGGCATACTCAATATCATTATTATTGCTCGGAGCGTTCCGGCTGCCCACATACACTTTGCCATTGACAACCGTCAGTTTTCCATTCAGGAACAAATCGTTGGTATCCGAACTACTATTGGCTATCAGCACATTTCTGTCACCGCTGTAATCCACCCACAAACCTGCGGTTGAAGGAATGGTAAAGGGGGTAACGGTCGATATGGTAAAATCGGAATTCGGATTCGTCCGTTTATACTCCAAAGTTCCATTTTCAAGCGTCAACCAATTATCAACGGGTGTATTTAAAGTACCGCCTATATCTATGGTCAACACCGAGCTTTGGGAGTTGCCTTTGTTGACCGTAACCTGCCCTAAGGTTGTTGATGGCGTTCCACCAGTATTGGAAATACTAGCCGCTCCCTCCCCAAAGAAGGTAAGAGGAATCCCCGTGAAATTGGCTCCCCGGTAAGCATTAACCCCAGTTCCAAAAGCCGCGTTATTTATTAAACTGCCTCCTATTTGGATACTTTGGTTGGTCGCATTGCTGTAGACCATTAAACCTGACTGCTGGCCAATTATTAGATCTCCCCCAATAATGAAATCCTGTGCCAGATCATTATTTCCATAATAAATCAAGGCCCCGCCTTGCAAATCAAGATTCCCCTTTACGTTAATGGTCTTAGCCCTTCGCTGAGCAGGTGCAGTAGGATAATTAGAATTCCATGTAGGCAAAAACCATGATTCAGAATTTTGGCCCCGTGTTATTAAATCTCCATAAATCGTCACATCTGTATTACCAAAAATTATGTTGGATCCCCCCAAGGGCGAAAGAATCAAGTTCCCGTAATTATCTATATCATTAGGTAACCAATAAGTTGTCCCTGCATTGGGATTAGAAGTGTACAACTCAGTGGTTCCCAAGTTTGAATTAAATTCAGAGAAGTCACCCTTTGGAAATTGAAAGGTACTGCCACTCGTATTGGAAGGACGTACCCTAAACAAGCCATTCCCATTTGGATGGCTCCGTACTATACTAAAATCGCTTCCGGGATTATAGGCGACATCAAGGGTTGCTCCAGCCTCAATCTGCAAACTCGCCACTTGTCTGGCATCTCTGTCAGCAGTTGTATCCCAAGTTATCAAGCTAACAGTATGGCCATTGCCAATAACTACAACATCACCAGCTCCTGGGACTCTTCCAGGTTCATTATTCACAGCATGACCGGTCAAAGACCAGGTACTTGTATTCCGCCATTCACCATTCTTACGACTGTAAAAGACTGTCGGTATCCCAAAAGGATTCCCCGGGTTATTATCTCCGGCAGTATATTCCCCATCAATAAAGCCGACATTTTCCAAAAAAGCACCTCCACCAGGCTCTCCAATTCTATTACTAGTTACATCAACATCAGCTGTGGTACCAGTCGTCCAGGAATAACTGTTTGCCTGATATCGTGCAGCAACATAACCTGCCTCAGATACATTTCCACCACTTACTACATTCGCATCAGCATAAACATAACCATGAGAAACAGTTGCTGCCCCCAAGTCAAAGTCCTGGGACTTAACGCGCCAATAATAGGAAAGGCTTCGGCCCTTAACTGTAGTATTGGGATGCTCCATATTTACAGGTACCACACTGATGCTGCCATAGCTATTGGGCACGCCGTTTAATGTAAGAGTTGCTGGCGTATAATTAACAACACCTACGGGAAAATGTATTGATCCTGGCTCTGCAACAACTTTTGTTATTCCACCTGCTCCTGCTTCACCGGAAGTAACTACATAACGATTGGCACTGGCTCCGACAAAACCAGCATTGGGCCCCATCTTCAAATTGTGACCCGCTATGTTAAATCTTCGATCCTGGGAAAAAGTCAGTTGTCCCTCAATGGTCAGGTGATCTCCCAAAGAAATGGGAGCTCCGGCAGCATTGTTATTCAATTCGAGATTTTGGAATATGCCACCACCTACGATGGTTTGCGTACCGTTGCCATTCATCTGAACCTTACCATCACCGATATGCGTTCCCGCATTTTTCACATTACCGGCAATCGTCAGTATTTTTCCGCCATCATCAAACACGCCTTTATTTAATGTAAAATCGCTTTGGACAGCAATCGTTGTGGCATTACCTGCGAGCTTAAGGCTTCCAACTGATTTATCTATTGCCAATTTGGAAATACCGGCAGCACCATTATTTAGAGTCCCACTAACACTGAATAACTGGTTGCGACTTCCATTAAATAGTGTGGTGTTGGTTCCTGAATTATAAGTACCACCGGTTGCAACAGTGAAGTTACCACCAACTACGACATCGAGATTGTTGGCATTCAAAACTCCTGAAGTAATACTCAGGTTGTTCTTGACAACCAAAGGTTTTTCATCTAACTGTACAACTGCAGCCCCTCCTTTTCTGTTGACAACAAAATCGCCAAAAGGAGCAGTAGAATTAACATTAAAAGTACGGTTTCCTGTTAAAGGTATAATTTCAAATGAACCACCCGTAACATTTATATTATTAGCGGCCGCAGCAATACCAATTGCACGATTACTACCTCCGGAAACATCATAAACCAGAACCTTACCGCCCGACATAATAAACACATTCGCCTCCGAATTGATGTTGAAGGTGGCGTGTCCGTCCGACAAGCCTGTTGTAGATGTCGCTGTAGAAATAGTTGCTTCACTGGTTGCGCGTAAGTCACTTACAGAACTGTAACTCGCAGGCACACGATGAAAACGACCACGTAAGGCAACCGTACCCCCACTCTGCTGATAGGCAAATTTACCACTGGCACCACCTGCTGCCCTAATTTGCTTGGCATCCAAAAATCCTCCGTTAATTTCCAAATGTCCCGAAGCCACATCCCAGGTAATAATACCACCCGATTCACGTGTGGACATATAACCATCGTTGATGACCAACTTTCCATAAATGGAGAAAGACTGAGCTCCTCCACTTTGGAGACCCAGACTATTATTGTTCGCAGCAGCAACCCCATAAGCAGCATTGATCTCCCTGTAATCATCAGCTGTTGACAACACAATAACCTCCGGCCCGTTGAGAACCAAAGCTGCGTTGGCAGGAATATAGTAATCACTGTTCGGATTTCCGCCACCGTCCCCTTCGGTTAGAGCAGGAATAACAGTCATCCCTTCGAGCACCAAAGAACCAGTTCTTATCCATAATGCTTTCCTCAAATTGGGATTGGTTCCTCCACCTTCACCCCCAAGATCATTCCGTCCAAACAATCTGAAATTACTGTAGGCTGTTGATTGCACGGTTAGTTTATAGGTCTGATCCAGGCCTTTATCCAACACCAAGTTGTAAAAATCCGTTTGTCCGTTGGCGTACAACAGATTGTCGGTAGCTCCCTGGAAATAAACTGTAGCAAAACCGTTATTAGGAAAGCTGTTAAAATCAGGAACATTTTGGTTGGTAAAACGCACAGTTCCGTTATTGACAAAATCCCCCTTTACAATTATGGTATGAGCGTTCGTCGCATAGTAATTAATAAAAGGAGCAGCACCTCCTGTCAAAGATCCCCCATTTGTAGTGTTACCTGTCCCAACAATTAAACTTGCCCCATTATTAACGGTGACATCACCGTTAATATCTAAAGAGTATTTGGCGTTAGAATTATCGTTGATACGAAAAACCCCTGCTCTCACCAACAAATCACCATTCAAGACCAAATTGCGTTTCTGAGTAGCAGTTACCCCAGGAGCATGCACAACCAAATTATTGTAAGTGCCCTGGGAATCAGGGAACACAAAGTCAACTCCATTATAATACTCTACTGTTCCTCCGCCGGCTAACACAAAAGCATTATCAGAAGATGCAGGGAAAAAAGCTGAAGCAATACGCAAAGTACCTTGTCCCGACAGCGAAGCAAGAGTTCCTGTCAACTGGTAAGTGTCCAAATCAAGGATACCACCACTATTAACAGCAACTTTAATATTCGAAGCATTTACATTATTGGTCAGGTTCACATGACGACCAGAAAGTACATAGACTTCATCATAAGCTGTGGGCAGGGAATTTCCTACCTGCGTTGTACCACTTGGATCGTGTGTCCAGGTGGTAACGTCATTCCAACTCCCCGATTTGTAAGAATAGTACTTATTGACAGAAGGAACAACATTTTGTGGCTCAGAATAGATAAGCACATTTTCACTTCCGTCAGGATATTTCACAACAACATCAAAAGTGTAACTACCCTGAATTGAAGGGGCTGTAACTGCAATCGGATAATTTCGACTTTCGTCCATCGCCAAACCAGCAGGGTCAACGGTTTGAAAAATACCATCTGACCATCTGATTCCAAGCTCAACATCATCACTTATCCACGTTGCCTGTCCGGTGTTTTTAATCTCAACTGAAATGGTACGTTCCTCACCAATTTCCCAGATACTAGAACCAACAACAGGGGTTGAAATTTCTGATCGGTATCCTGGGATGTAGGAGATAATAACTTGACCATTAGCACCAGAGCCACCGGATTGAGGGAGTTGAATATAACCCAAAAGCCACCATCGATCAGCTTCTCCGCCACCTCCGCCACCTCCTGGAGATAAACCGCGTCCTCCAGCTTCATTTGTACTCCCAGCTCCACCGGCACCACCGTTAGCACCAGCACCTCCGGCACCTCCAGAATTTCCTCCAATAATTCCATTGTCACCCGCAATCTTGGTTATTCCTCCTGAAGCTGTTCCTCCAGCTCCTGCTGCACCACTATTACCTTCTCCTCCAGAACCTCCCCCAGCAACAATTGATTCCACCTTGGATTCACCCCCAGAAGCACCATTCCCATTGTTGCCACCGTTACCACCTTGACCTACATCAACCGAAACACTTTCTCCTGGCTTAACACTTAGTGGCCCCTTTGCATAAGCACCACCACCGCCTCCTGAACCTCCTTGCTGGTGTTGAGTAGATCCACCTCCGCCTCCACCTGCACCCCAGGCTTCGACAGTAATTTCAGTAACTCCTGCAGGAACAGTCCAAGTACTAGACGAAGTAAACGTTTCAACAATCGTTTCTTGGGCGAAGACACTATGCCCAAAGCCTGAAACAATCAATAAAAAAGAAAGGAATACCCACCATGTTTTTAAGATACAAGTATGGG
>Ga0209723_1001429_pt1 | contig 37113 bp, 24 predicted proteins | sample BiotimSIPDNA_2_FD_185750 | JGI IMG/M metagenome (GOLD analysis project Ga0209723, IMG submission 185750) | Anaerobic biogas reactor microbial communites from Washington, USA - Biogas_R2 time_0 SIP DNA (SPAdes) (version 2) | ecosystem: Engineered > Bioreactor > Anaerobic > Unclassified | place... | reverse complement strand
CGTTTTCGTCGTGAATTGCGGTGAGATCGAGATCATCTAGCATAGGTTGCGCAGTGTACCTGTATTTGGCATTTTCGGCAAGTGCCTTCGGCGGGAGTTTGTCTCCCCCGGATTATTGATAAGATACAACTATATCCCTAAAGGGGGCGCGGATGTTTTTGGTGCCCCCTGTCTCGCCTGGCCCACCGCAGCTCAGACAGCATTTACTTATGCGGCCAGCATTTGGGAGACGTTGATCCACTCTTCTGTCCCGATTGTTCTCCAGGCTTGCTGGACCGATATGGGCACGAGTTATCTTGGCTATAGCGCAATCGATAACTATGAGCACGATTTTACCGGTGCACCCCTTCCCCATACCTGGTATCCTGCATCGCTTGCCAATGCCCTGACCGACAGTGATTTAGAGCCGAGTCGTCCAGATATACATCTATCGTACAACAAAGCGATGCATGACGCTAAACAATGGTACTTTGGCATCGATGGCAATACCCCGTCCAATCAGTATGACTTCGTCAGCGTGGTCTTGCACGAAATTGCTCACGGGCTTGGTTTTGCCGGCACGATGTCGGTCTCCGGTGGATCGGGAAGTTGGGGTGAGGAAACGCCTTATCCTGATATTTATGACCGTTTCACCAAAGATGGCAGCGGCAATGCTCTGCTCAATACCACGCTCTACCCCAACCCTTCGGCGGCACTAGGAACTGCGCTGACCAATAACAACGTCTGGTTCGATGGCCCTCACGCCAACGCGGCCAATGGTGGACGACGGGTTAAGCTGTACGCGCCTTCTTCCTGGGAACCCGGTTCCAGTTATTCGCATCTGGATTATGCAACATTCAAGAATACGGAGAACTCCCTTATGGTATACGCGTTGAGCTTTGGCGCATCGAACCATAGCCCCGGCCCGGTAACGATGGGCCTGCTCCGCGACATTGGCTGGTCGCTTTTCATCGCAAATACGCCACCTGTGCTCGCCAGCTTGCCGGATCAGCCGCTTGCGCCTGGTGAGAGCAAAAGCAATGCCATCAACTTATGGGCGCATGCTTCCGATGCTGAGGACATTGACACCGACCTCACCTTCACCATTACCAACTCGCCACCGCTCACCGTTGGGGTGACGATTCGCGATAACCAATACATCGACATCAATCCGACCGATAGCTTCACGGGTATCTTCCCGGTCGTCGTCGAAGTGACGGATACCGGTGGGCTGACGGATACCGGCACCTTCACGATCACGGTTGCGGAATCTGGGACTTGGTATCTTTATTTGCCTCTAGTACTTGATTGTTGCCCTGTTCTGCCTGCCTTGCAATATCAGCAACCCGGATGGTAATGGCATTTACACCCTCCAGTGGACGACTTTCACCAAGACACCGTCCCAGTAAGCGGCGAACATTGTATAAAGCTGTTGCGGGCGCATTGCGCCCGCAACAGCTTTTTTTATAGAACCTCCCACGGATCGCTCTCAGGATCGAGATAGACCGTGATCCGCTCGAGCCGTCCCGCGCCATCCAGCGCTACCGCGACGAAGCTGACATGCCAGGCGGCGTCATCGGCCTCGTCCGTGCCCTGCTCACTGAGATAGCGCCGGGCGACGGCTACCATGCGCGCGAACTTGCGCGGCGTGAGCGATTCCTCGGGGCTGCCGTAGACACCAGCGTTGCCGCGACCTGTCCCTCGCCGCGTGCGCACCTCGACGAAATACCACTCGCCGGCCCGTTGCGCGATCAAATCTACTTCGCCTTCGGGGCAGTGCCAATTCTGCGCGACGATGGTGAATCCACGCTGCTGTAACGCCTCGGCGGCGAGCCCCTCACCCCGCCGTCCCAATCCGACTTTCCCTTTGGCCATGACCTCATCCTATAGTCGATTGCCTTTCCCGTCAAGCGTGGTATGATCCTGGGGTGATTGACCCGATGCTCTACAAAAGGCTTATGATGTTATGAAACGCTGGTTGCAGTTGCTCGAATGGCTGATTTTCATCGGCTTGATTGTTTTCGTCATCATTGGCGCGCAGGCGCTAGGACATAACCAAATTCCTGCCCGCGAAGTGACGGTAGTAGTTACCCCAACACCGTCCGATCTTTCCATTACTTCTACAGCAACAGCAACACTTACCCCAGTGCCGCCTACCGCTACCCCGCCCCCCGTTCCGCCGACATGGACACCGACTGCCCGGCCCACGAAAACGCCGCGGCCAACCTCGACACCGTCTCCGACTCCGACCGTGCCGCCTATTGTGTTGCCGATTGCTGCGACGCCGATGTATACCACAACAAAGGTGGTCACGTCGCCTTTGGAGCAGCCTACGCCGATGCCGCTGATCGGACAGCCGAAGGGTACAATCAACATCCTGCTGCTCGGCAGCGACCGCCGGCCCGGCGAGGACGTGGCGCGCACCGACGTGATGATGATCGTCTCGATTTTCCCGGATGTCCCCTCCGTCAGCATGATCTCGGTCCCGCGTGACTATTACGCCTGGATTCCCACGTGGGGGCTGGATAAGATCAACACTGCTTATCTGCGGGCAAGGACGACCGGCTATCCCGGCGGCGGGCCGGCGCTGATCAAGGCGACGGTGGAGTACAACTTCGGCCTGCCGATTCACTATTACGCGATGGTGGATTTCAACAGCTACCGCAGCATCGTCGATGCTGTGGGCGGGGTGGATATCGTCGTGGAGTGTGGTTTCCACGACACTTACCCCGACGACGAGTCGCCCATCGGCCAAACGGACATTGATCTGGAGCCGGGCGTGCATCACCTGGATGGCAAATATGCCCTGTGGTACGTGCGCTCGCGCTGGAACACCTCCGACTTCGACCGGCATCGCCGCCAGCAACAGGTGGTACGGGCCATTCTAGAAAGCGCGCTCAACCAGAATATGCTCGCGCGCATCCCCGAGCTGTGGGGCGTGTATCAAGAATCGGTGGAGACAGATATGGGATTGCCCGAAATGCTCTCCCTTGCACCCGTCGCGATGCGGCTGGATATGCGTGATATCAAGAGCCGTTTTATCCGTGGAACTAATTTATTGACCTCCATGTCGGTGCCTCTGCGTGGCGCAGTGCTGGCCCCACACTACGAAGAACTCTACACGTTTATGCAGGAGGCGGCGCAGCCGCCTGTGACGAGCCGTGCCGCTCAGCGCGCCTATCGCGTGGAAGTATGGAATGGCAGCGGCAACAGTGGATGGGGTGAGGTAGCGGCTTATCGTTTGCGGCTGGAAGGCTACGAGGTCCCGGCGATCCATCAAACCGATGGGACGGCTCGCACGCTCATCACGGATTACACCACGACGAGCAAAGGCTCGCCGATTGCCCGCCTGATGACACTCTACAAGCGCCAACAGCGCGATGTGGTTGCCGAGCCAACAGAGGGCAGTCCGATCGATTTCCGCGTGACGCTGGGGTGGGATTACAATCCCTGTGATGGGACAGGCACCGTGGGCTGGCGTCCGACGCCTACACCGATGCCGGAACCGGAGACACCGCCGCCGCCCGAACCGTAAGCCGCCCTTTTGAGGTGTGACGTACTTTGTGCGGATGAGGGGTGTCTGCCAGGTCCCCTATCCGCCGGACACGTTACCCTTTTTTGTGGGATAGGTTACCTGAGCCTGCCCAGGGCAGCGGCGATGCGGGCCACCCCGGCTTGGATGTTCTCCATCGAGTTGGCGAAGCACAGACGCAGATATCCCTCGCCGCCCGGCCCAAAAGCTGTGCCCGGCAGCACGGCGACGCCAGCCTCATCCAGCAGATACTCGGCGAGCCAATCCGCGGAACGGCCAAACGCTGTGATGTTGGGGAACGTGTAGAACGCGCCGCGCGGCATGCGACATTGCACACCGGGGATGGCGTTCAGTGCGGCGACGAGAACGTCGCGCCGGCGCTGGTATTCCGCCACCACTGCTTCCACCGGTTCTTGCGGGCCGCTGAGCGCCTCGATACCTGCGTATTGCGTAAACGTCGCCGTGCAGCCGACCGAATGGGTCAGCAGCAGGTTCATGCGTTCGACCAGCGCCTCCGGCATGATGCCGAATCCCAGCCGCCAGCCGGTCATCGCGTAGGTTTTGGAGAACCCGTCGCAGATGATCGTGCGCTCGAGCATCCCCGGCAGCGCGGCGATGCTCGGCGCGGTCAGGTCGTCGAATACCAGTCGCGCGTAGATTTCGTCGGAGAGCACCCAGAAGTCGTGCTGGCGCGCCGCCGCAGCGATGTGTTCCAGCACCGCCCACGACAATACGCCGCCGGTCGGATTGCTCGGTGAGTTCAGGATCACCAGGCGGGTGCGGTCGCTCACCAGCCGGTCGAAAGCGTCCAGATCGAAGGCGAAGTCGTTCTCTTCGCGCAGTGGGACAGGCACCGGCACGCTGCCCGTCACGTCGACCACCGCCGTGTAGGTCGGGAAGCCGGGGTCGGGATACATCACCTCGTCGCCGGGGCGGACGAGCGCCAGTGCGGGGAAGAACAGGATCGGCTTGGTGCCCGGCCCGACGATCACCTGGGAAGGGTGAATCTCGATGCCGCGCCGCTGTCCGGCGTCCTTGGCGATGGCCTGGCGCAGCGCGGGAATCCCGGCGGGCGGATTGTAGGTCGTGTGGCCGTCCTTGATGGCCTGGATGCCTGCCTGCGTGACATTGTCGAATGTGGGGACGTCCGGCTGGCCGATCTCCAGATGGATGATGTCGCGGCCCTGCGTTTCCAGCGCCTGCGCACGTGCCAGCATATAATAAGCGCCTTCCGGCTTCAGATTTCGAACACAATCGGCGAATTCCATCGTTCCCTCCCAACAGTCGCGCAGTCGGATAGGTGAGTAGTCGTTAGTCGGCATTATAGCATCACACAGATTCCCAAACAAATTAGCGAGGACGAAGACAATGACTGATCATTACGCGGAAATCTACGCGCATCACGCGGAGAAATACGAGCGCCTTATCGCGCGGGAGGATTACACGGGTAATCTTCTCGCGGCCTTGCAGGGGATCACGCTGTTACAAGAGCTGGACGTCATCGACATGGGAGCTGGCACGGGGCGGCTGGCGCGTCTGCTCGCGCCAGCCGCCCGGTCGGTGCGCGCCTTCGATACGTCTGCAGCGATGCTGGCCGTGGCGCGGGCGCGGCTCGCGGCTGAGGGCGCGCGCAATTGTCACGTCGCCGTCGCCGATCACCGCGCGCTGCCGGTAAAAAGCTGTAGTGCGGACCTCGTCATTTCCGGGTGGAGCATCTGCTACACCGTAGTCTGGGAGCAGGATTGGCATGCGGAATTGGACAGGGCGTTGGTCGAGATGCAGCGCGCTGCGCGGCCCGGCGGTGTGCTCATCATCGTGGAGACGCAGGGCACCGGCTGCGAAACGCCTGCTCCGCCGGAAAGTATGAAGCCCTACTTCGCTTATCTGGAAGCGGAAGGATTCGCGTCCACGTGGATACGTACCGATTACCGGTTCGCCTCAGTGGAAGAGACATCTGAACTGACGAGGTTCTTCTTCAAGGCCGATATGTCCGGCAAGCTCATCAGCCACGAACCGGCAATTTTGCCGGAGTGTACGGGGATTTGGTGGAAGCGGGCGGGATCGTGATTCTGCTCGAAGATCTTGGATGTGAGTGAGCCACGACTGCCGCAGTGAGGAAGCGATCCCCGTGCATCCCGACAACGAATATGGCTGGGAGAAGCTCTGTTCTGAACGGATTGCGAAGCCATATCCGTGGGTAGCGAAGCAGGTCGCATGTCCGCGCGTCTGAACGTTAACAGCCAGCCGTCGATCATGGTGTTGGGGCACGTTTCAGATTTGAAGGGCGATGGTGGAACACTCAACTTTGTGATACAATAAAAGTATGCTCGTTTGTGGGTATAACTTGCAAACGGTAAGCCCCTCTAGAAAAGTGGCTTTAGTTGCAAGGTCCGGTGTAACGCCCGGTCATCAGTATAATTTTCGGAGGTCACAATGCCAAAGGGAAAGAAGAACAATCAAACCGCTGAAAGTTCAAGAGAAATTGCCCCGGACGCCGCCGCTGTGACGTCCCCTGTGCAGAAAGCACCGGCGCCAGAAACCAAGACCGCTGCCCCTTCCACCGCGCCCAAAAAGGACGACGGCAAGCAGCCTATCAAGAGGCTCAAGCGCGCAGCCTACGAAGAAGAACTGCGCAAGCTCCACGTGGAATTGGTCAAACTGCAATACTGGATCAAGGACAAGGGGCTGAAGGTCGTCGTCATCTTCGAAGGGCGCGATGCCGCTGGGAAGGGCGGCGTAATCAAGCGCATCACCGAGTGCCTGAATCCCCGCATCTGCCGGGTGGAGGCGCTCGGCACGCCTTCTGACCGGGAGAAGACGCAGTGGTATTTCCAGCGCTACGTCGATCGCCTGCCTGCTGCCGGGGAAATGGTGCTCTTTGACCGCAGTTGGTACAACCGCGCCGGCGTGGAACACGTGATGGGCTTCTGCACCGAGGAGGAATACCGCGAATTCCTGCGCTCGTGTCCCGAATTCGAGCGCATGTTGATCCGCTCCGGCATCATCCTGCTCAAATACTGGTTCTCCGTGAGCGACGAAGAACAGGAGCACCGTTTCCAGGCCCGCCTCGACGATCCCACCAAACGCTGGAAGCTCAGCCCGATGGACCTGGAATCGCGCAAAAAGTGGATCGAATACTCCAAGGCCAAGGACGAGATGTTCGCCCACACCGACACCAAACAATCGCCCTGGTACGTGGTCAATTCCGACGACAAACGGCGCGCGCACCTCAACTGCATCAGCCACCTGCTCAGCATGATCCCTTACGGCGATTTGACGCCCGAACCAATGGCCCTGCCGCCGCGCCAGCACGACATCGCCTACACCCGCCCGCCGATGGAATACCAGACGTTCGTGCCGGAAAAGTTCTAAATATACATAAAGGGTGGTTTTGCTGTGCGGGCGTAGCCCGCACAGCAAAACCACCCTCCCTATCTTATGCTTCGCAAAATCATCCACCTAGATTTGGACGCCTTCTTCTGCGCAGTGGAGGAACTGCACGATCCGTTGCTGCGCGGCAAGCCGTTTGCTGTGGGTGGGCGGCCCGACGAGCGCGGCGTCGTCGCCTCGTGCTCCTACCCTGCGCGGCTGTTCGGTGTCCATTCGGCGATGCCGATGAGCCGTGCGCTGCTGCTCTGCCCGCAGCTTATCGTCGTCCCTGGGCGTCACGGCGTCTACGACGAATTCTCGCAGCAGGTGATGGCGCACTGCTACAACCGCACCAACCTGGTGGAGCAAATCTCCATCGACGAGGCATTTCTCGACGTGAGCGACCTGCGCCCGCCCGCCGAGGCCATCGCCCGCGAGTTGCAAGCCGCGATTTGGGACGAGTTGGGCCTGCCCTGCTCGCTCGGCGTGGCGACGAACAAGCTCGTCGCCAAGATCGCTAACACCGTCGGCAAGGCCGAAAAGCGCAGTCTTAGCCCGCCTATGGCAATCAAGGTCGTGCCGCCGGGCGAAGAGGCCGCCTTTCTCGCCCCATTGCCCATCGGCGAACTGTGGGGCATTGGCCTGAAAACCGCAGCCAGCCTGGAAGCGCTCGGTATCCGCACCATCGGCGATCTCGCCTGCTGGCCCGGGGCCGATTTGGCGCGCCGCTTTGGCAAATCCGGCACCGATCTCGCGCAGCGCGCCCGCGGCATCGACGACCGTCCCGTGGTCACCGAGTACGAGGCCAAGTCGTTGAGCCGCGAAACCACCTTCGCGCAGGACATCACCGACGAGGCGACGCTGCGCCGCACATTATTGCACCTCACTGAAAGCGTTGGGCATCGCCTCCGTCGCGCCGAATTTCAAGGCAGCACCGTCAAGCTCAAACTGCGCTGGGCGGATTTCAGCACGATCACCCGCCAAGTCACGCTGCCGGAGCCGACCGATCAAGACAACGTCATCTACGCCGCCGCGCAGCATCTCTTCGAGCAGGCGTGGCCCAAAGGCAAACCCGTGCGCCTCATCGGCGTTGGCGTGAGCAGCCTGGGTGCGCCGATGCAGCAATTGGGGCTGTGGGAGACGCAATCGGAAAAGGGCCAGCGCTTGCAGGATGCGCTCGACGCTGTGCGCGACCGCTTTGGGCGCGCGGCGATCAAGCGGGCAAGTGATTTGGGGAAATAGGGTGTTTTGCGTTTGCGGGTACGCCCGCAAACGCAAAACACCCACCACATTTTGAAAGGAGCCACAAATGACCAAACGCCCTTACAACAGCCCTTACACCGGTGAGTACCTCAATCGCGCCGCCTTTCCGATGGGTGGAATAGGCGCGGGGATGATCTGTCTGGAAGGCACAGGCACGCTCTCGCACGTCTCGTTGCGCGGGCACGCGGACGTCTTCAACGAGCCGTTGATATTCGCCGCCTTCTCAATAGACGCTCCGGCGGGATCACAATCCCGCCGTCTGGCCCGCGTGCTCGAAGGCCCTGTGCCGATGTGGAAGGTCTTCGGCATGCCCGGCGCGGGCAATGGCCTGGGCGGGACAAGTTACGGCCTGCCCCGCTTCACCGAGGCAAGCTTCGAGGCGCGCTTCCCCTTCGGGACGGTGACGCTGCGCGATCCCAGAATTCCGCTGGACGTGACACTCACCGGCTGGAGCCCGTTCACGCCGGGCGACGCCGACAGTTCCAGCCTGCCCGTGGCGGCGCTGGAGTATCGCTTTGCCAACCGCACCGCTGCGCCGGTGGAGGCCGTCTTCTCGTTCCACGCGCGCAACTTTATGGCCCCGAACGCCCAAAGCGGCGCCGTCCTTGCCGCGCCGGGCGGATTCACGCTGGCTTACCCTGAAGAGCGCGCCGCGTTCAGCGCCGTGGTGGATGCCGCCGCCGTCAACTGCGCCTGGTTCCGCGGCGGCTGGTTCGATGCGCTCACCATCGTGTGGAAGACAATTGCGGAAGGCGCACTGCCCGAAGCGGGACCTGTCACTGAAGGAGTACCCAGTTCCGGCGGCAGCCTCTACGTGCCCCTGCGCCTGGAACCGGGTGAGACACGTACCATCCGTCTGCGGTTGGCGTGGTACGCGCCGGAGACTGGTCTGCGGGTGGGCAACGACCCGGAATGTGCGGAAAGTGCCGCTTGTGAGTGTGGGTCAGGCGTGCACATCCCCTGGTACGCCAGCGTTTTTCCCGACATCGACGCGGTTAACGCCTACTGGCGCGCCCACTACGACGATCTGCGCGCGCGCACCGCTGCCTTCACAGAGTGCTTCTACGACACCACGCTGCCGCCGGAAGTCGTCGAGGCCGTCGCCGCCAACCTGACCATCCTCAAGTCACCAACGGTGCAGCGCCAGGCCGACGGGCGGCTGTGGTGTTGGGAAGGCTGCCACGATAAAGGCGGCTGCTGCCACGGTTCGTGCACGCACGTGTGGAACTACGCGCAGGCGATCCCGCACCTGTTCCCCGATCTGGAACGCTCGCTGCGCTACACCGAGTTCTTCAGCGATCAGGATGAGCGCGGACACCAGACCTTCCGCGCCAACCTGCCGATTCGTCCCGTCGCTCACGATTTTCACGCTGCCGCCGACGGCCAACTGGGCGGCGTGATGAAGGTCTACCGCGAGTGGCGCATCGGCGGCGACGAGCTGTGGCTGCGCACATTCTGGCCGAAGGTGAAGCAAAGCCTCGACTATTGCATCGAGACGTGGGACCCCGACCACACCGGGACCCTGGTGGAACCGCATCACAACACTTATGATATTGAGTTTTTTGGAAAAGACGGCATGTGCACTTCGTTCTACCTCGGCGCGCTCAAAGCCGCTGTGCTGATGGCCGAGGCGCTTGGCGAAGCGGTTCCCCTGTATGTGGAACTGCTGGCAAAGGGTGTCGCGGCGATGTCGTCCGAGTTGTGGAACGGCGAGTACTTCATCCAGAAAATCCAATGGACGGGCTTGCGCGCGGGCGACCCCACCCAAACCCAGGCCTGGAACGTTAACTATTCCCCGGAGGCGATTGCGCTGCTGCAAAAGGAAGGTCCCAAATACCAGTACGGCAACGGTTGTCTGGCCGATGGCGTGCTCGGCGCATGGATTGCAGCGGTCTGCGGGGTAGAAGAATTCCTCGACCGTGAACAGGTGCGCGGCCATCTGCTGGCCGTGCATCGCTACAACCTGCGGCACGATCTGTTGGAGCACGTCAACCCTCAGCGCCCGGCGTTCGCGTTGGGCAAGGACGGCGGCCTGCTGCTCTGCACCTGGCCCCACGGCGACGTGCTCACGCTGCCTTTCGTCTACAGCAACGAGGTGTGGACCGGCATTGAGTACCAGGTGGCGTCGCACCTGATGCTGCTTGGCGAGGTCGAGGCGGGGTTGGAGATCGTGCGCGCCGCCCGTGACCGCTACGACGGGCGCGTGCGCAATCCCTTCAACGAATACGAGTGCGGTCACTGGTATGCCCGCGCGATGGCGTCCTACGGCCTGCTGCAGGGGCTGACCGGCGTGCGCTACGATGCGGTGGAGAAGGTGCTTTATATTCAACCCACCATCCCCGACGACTTCCACGTTTTCCTCAGCACGGTTACTGGCTACGGCACGGCTGGCGTGCGAGATGACGAGCCTTTTGTAGAAGTTAGGTCAGGCGTGATTCCATTTGAAAAACTGGCGTACACACCGTATCCGCAACGATAGAGGTTCTGTTTGTGTGTATTCTGGTAGCACAAAAAGTCTGCTATAATGAGGGAAAGCAACAAGGAGGCAACATGACAGTCTTAGAGAATTTGCTTGAACCCAACTTGATTCGCTGGCAGTTTGATCAGTTGATAAAGAGCGGATTATTTTCTGATGAACAGACGGTGCTGCGCAATGCGTTACAGGCACTGTTTCAAGCCAACCCCCAGATTAAAGTCAAAATGCTTGTCAACGCTTATGCGGTCGGGGATATTAGCCTGGGCCGGGCGGCTGCGCTTTTGGGTGTTTCTCAGGAGGAAATGAAAGATATCCTACGCGAGGCGGGGGTTTCGATTCACCTGGGACCGCAAACGATCCAGGAGTGTCTCGATGACGCCCAATACGCCTGACCTATGGTTGAAAAGTCTCAAGTTTGTCTTTGATACCACACTTTTATCAAACTTTGCAATTGTAGAACAGGTCACACTATTAGAAACCCTGTATCGCGGCAAAGTTTGCACCACGTTGATGGTCGCCGATGAACTTCACCAAGGCTTGTATGCTGGATACCATCAGCTCCAGTCTGTTGAGGAAATTTTAACGCCCCTTCATTCAACCGGTTGGCTGCCAGTTCTGTCTTTGGAACTGGCTGAAGAAAAGAAACTGTACACCCAATTCTCTCCTCCGCTGGCATCGGGTGAGGCTTCCTGTCTGGCGATTGCAGTTGCACGCGGGCTTGTGTTGGGGAGCGATGATCTGGCCGCGCGTCGTGTAGCAAATGGAAGAAATGTGCATTTGACAGGCACAATCGGCATTCTTATTCGCGCAGTGCGGGAAGGATATTGGCCGTTAGACAGGGCCAATGAGGTTCTTGCTCAAATGATAGCACTACGTTACCACGCACCTACTGCCAGGTTGGATGATCTGATATAAATCCTGCTTCGTTTATGCTAAAAACACTTCTTCGCCTCTGGGCTGTCGTCGTCCTCGCAATCAAACGCCTGTTGGCACAGCGCGGACTGGCGCTGGCAATCCTGTTGGGACTGGTCATCGCTATCGCGCTCGTGATGAGCATCCCGCTCTACGCCGAGGCGACCTATTACCGGGTTCTGAGCGAGGGGTTGTTCTCCGATACGCCGCAGTATCGCGGCCTAATCATGCGTCCCCCTGTTGCGCTGGTGTTGCGTTACTCGGGTTCGTTCACCGCTCCGATCCAATGGGAAGATATCGGCCCACTGGACAGCTACTTTGATGCTCAGGTTTACCGCGATTTGAAGTTATCGCCCTCTCCTAATGTGCCCGGCACGCGATTGTTCAACACGGGCACGCTCGGCCTCTTCGCCGCCAAAGATGCCGAGCGCGTTACTGAGACCCAACCCGCCTACCGGATCGGGCTGGCCAGTATCGGCCAACCTGAACAGCATATCAACATCATCGAAGGCGCTTTTCCGACGAATGCCGCCCCTTCCACCGGCGTGTTCGAGGTTGCAATCAGTAGTTATATTGCTGAGAAGATGGGCATCAACATCGGTGAGACTTACATTGCCTATGATCTCCGCGCGATGCACAGCTACGGGGTCGACCCGGCTAAGTTCGAGATGCGTGTCGCCGGGATATGGGAACCCATCGACCGGCGCGCCGAGTTCTGGGACTACAGCCAGCTTCCGGTAGACAACCTCGTGTTCGTGCCGGAAAGCACGTTCGCTAACCACATCAGCCCGGCCCTGGAAGATGAAGTCTACCAGGCGCTCTGGTACCTGCCGATGGATGCGGACGACATCTACCTCAGCGATATCGAGCCGTTGTTGGCCCGCATCGAACGCCTGCGGCGCACCACCACCCAGATCTTGCCGGGAACGATCCTAGATACCGACGCGATCAAGGTCTTGCAGCGCTACCAGACGGCGGCCAGCGGCTTGATGCTGCTCCTTTTTGCGTTCAGCATCCCCGTCATCAGCCTGATCGTGGTCTTCGTCGTGCTGGTCATCAGCTTGATGGTGGAGCAACACCGCAACCAGATCGCCGTTCTGCGCAGCCGTGGGGCGACCGCCGTGCAAGTGACTGCGATCACTCTGCTGGAAGGAATCCTTCTCAGCGGCATGGCGCTGCTGCTCGCGCTGCCCTTCAGCCTGTTGCTGGCCTACACGATTGGGCAGGTGCGCAGTTTTCTGAATTTCACGCTGGCGACCGATTTGCGTGTGGGGATGACCTGGGGCACGGCGAGGCTCGGCCTTTTGGCGATGGTCGTCACCCTTGTTGCCCAGGTTATTCCGGCCCTGGAAGCGGCGCGGCATACCATCGTTACGTACAAACAAGAACGCGCCCGCACCCTGCGCCCGCCCTGGTGGCAGCGCGCGTGGTTGGATGTACTGCTGCTTATCCCGGCAGGCTACGGCGCGTATGTGCTGCGCCAGCAGGGCAGCCTGGTGACCGCGACAGAGACGCTGCCCGCCGATCCGCTGCAAAACCCACTTTTGTTCCTGGTGCCCGCTTTGAGCCTCTTCGCTCTGGCGCTCGTGATCCTGCGCGTGCTCCCCTGGCTGATGAAGGTACTGGCCTGGCTCGGCGCGCAGACGCGCAGCGTGGGCTTTCTGCTCGCCGCCCGCCAGTTGGCGCGCGCGCCCGGTCTCTATGCCGCGCCGCTTGGCCTGCTGATTCTCACCCTGAGCCTGGCGACTTATACGGCGTCGCTGTCCGCCACGCTGGAGAATCATCTGTACGATCAGCAGTTCTACGCCGTGGGGGCCGACGCGAGCCTGGTCGATACCGGCGATGCGCGCGGCGGCGGGGACATCATGATGCCCAATCGTCCTGCCGGCGAGGCGGAAGGCTGGCGCTTTCTGCCGGTCTCTGAGTATTGCACCATACCCGGCGTCGAAGCGGCGGCGCGCATCGGGCACTACAGGGCGCTCGTGCAGACAGGCAACGGCTTCAAGTCAGGCACCTTCATCGGGGTGGATCGTGTGGATTTTTCACAGGTCGCGTTCTGGCGCGCGGATTTTGCGTCCGCATCGCTGGGAGAACTGATGAACCAGCTTGCCATCACCGAGAACGGCATCCTGCTCCCTCGCGACTTTATGGAACTGTATTTCCTCCAAACCGGCGATACCGTCCACGTCACCGTGCTGGCGTATGAAACGTCGGCGGTGCTCGCGCTCAAGATCGTCGGCAGTTTCGACTATTTCCCCACGTGGTATCCAGAGACCGGCCCTCTGGTGGTGGGCAACCTGGAGCATTACTTTCTGCAGGCCCAGACCCAGCTTCCCTATCAGGTGTGGCTGAACACACAGCCCGATGTGAATTACGAGCACCTGGCCGATGCGCTGTGGGAGATCAACAGAGGCTCACAGGATATGCTCGTGGCTTCGCGGCGTGTCCTCAAGGCCCAACAGCAGCCGGAGCGGCAGGGGCTTTTCGGCCTCCTTTCGGTCGGCTTTGGCGCTGCCGCCGTGCTGACGGCGCTGGGCTTTATCCTGTACGCCCTCTCCTCGTTCCGCCGCCGCGCCGTCGAATTGGGCGTGTTGCGCGCCGTGGGTCTCTCCACACGCCACATGACGGGCTTCGTCGCCTGGGAACTGCTCTTTCTGCTCATCGTTGGCAGCGCCGCCGGGACGGGGTTGGGCATCTGGGCCAGCCGTACCTTCGTCCCCTTCCTGCAAATCGGCGGCGATCTGACCGCCCACACGCCGCCCTTCGTCGTCGAAATCGCGTGGCCCGCCATTCTGCGCCTCTACGCTTTGTTTGCCGCACTGTTCGTCGTCGCGCTCGCCGCGTTGATCCGTTCGCTGGTGAAGATGAAGCTGTTCCAGGCGATCAAGATGGGCGAGACGGTGTAGCCGATACCCTTATCACGTAAATCGCTGCGTGATCGGCAGCCGCCGGTCTTTCCCGAAGGCCCGTGTGGTGATGCGCACGCCCGGCGGGGCCTGCCGGCGCTTGTACTCGTTGCGATCTACCATGCGTGTGACGCCACTGCGAAAGATCGTACACCAGCGTGTTGATTTGCGCCAATGCGATACGCCAACGGCTCATATCCACCTCTTTATCTTGTTAATCCTCGATGCGGCTGATTTTTCCGACACCGGCCACCCGCTGGGAGACGGTGGGATTGCCGTAGTAATTGATGGATCCTGCACCGTTGATCGTTGCATCCAGCTTATCGCTTACGCGCACGGTCGCGGAACCGGCAGCGTTGATTTCGATTTTGGCGGTCGTGCTCCACAGGTCGCGGGCCTGATAGCTCCCCACGCCGTTGATCTTCACGGTCTGCGTCGCTGCTTCTCCCGTCAACGTCATATTGCCCGCGCCAGAAAGCGTCACCACGAGGGCGTCGACATCCATATCCGGCAGATCAAAGTTGCCCGCACCGTTTGCGTTCACGGTGAACGTCTCGGCACGCATACCCGGCGCGTCGATGTCACCTGCGCCATCGACCGTGATCGCGTCCAGCGCCTTCACGGTGAGGTAGAAGTCGATCGGCTCGCGGTTGACCGCCAGGATGTTCTTCTGCCAGCGGATGTCGAGTTCGCCGTCTTTGACCTCGGTCGTGATGTACTGCAGCAGATTGTCCTCGGCCTCGATGCGCAGCGATTCTGTGTCACCGCGTTCGATGTGCAGACGGCCAAACCCTGCCAGGCGCACCCGGCTGAAGTCACGCACGTCGCGGATTTCTTCGATCACGTTTCCCGAACCCTCTACTTTCTCTACGTCGATATTGATGTCCGGAAACGTGATCGTACATGCCAGGCTGGTCGCCATGATAACCAGCACGATTCCCAAGATAAGGTTCTTTTTCATTGTATTTTGCTCCTTTCACACGTTACTACGAACTCGAAAAAGGGGGCCCCCGATTTTAGTACGTCATGGCATGTTACCAGGTTGCAATGGCTATTTTACACTGTAAACCATCATGATAATCCGTTCGAAGAGTCCAGATGGGACAAGGCGTTTCACCAGGATGGCAAGCTTTTGATAAAACAGGCCCACCGCGTAGCGCACTTTGGGCCGCGGGGTCGCCACAATCCGCATCACGGTACGGGCGACGGTTTCCGGTGGGATGCCGTTGCGCTCGTCTGCCTCGATGTGCGCCTGTGTGCGCAGGAATATCTCGCGGTAGACGGGACTTTGCTCCGCGGCTCGGGTGTTGCGCCGATTGGCGGTGAATTCGGTGCGGGTATCGCCGGGTTCTACCAGCACGACATGGATCCCGAAGCGTTTGACCTCCATCCGCAGCGACTCGCTCATCGCCTCGAGCGCAGCCTTGCTGGCGCTGTAGAGGCTTTGAAACGGCAGGCTGACTAATCCGCCGATGGAACTGACATTGATGATGGTTCCACCGCCCTGCGCCCGCATCGTTGGCAATACGGCGTGGCATACCCGCAAGACGCCGAAGAAGTTGGTCTCGAAGAGGGCGTGGGCTTCATCGATGGCCGTGTCTTCGATCGCGCCGCCATACCCGATACCCGCGTTGTTGACCACCACGTCGATGCGGCCTTCACGCTCGAGGAGTGTTTGCACGGCTGCGTGTACCGATGGGGTGTCGGTCACGTCCATAGGCAGCATGGTAAATCCGCGGGTTTCGTCGCGTGGAGTGCGGCTCGTCCCGTAGACGCGATGTCCTTGTTGTGCTAGTGCCGTTGCGCATGCCTGCCCGATCCCCGACGAAGCGCCAGTCACCAAAATCACTTTTTGCCCATGTTGTACCATATATTCCTCCTCAATTCTGGTATAATGTAAAAAACTATTTTAACCTGAATGGAGGAATACGCTATGATAGAGAAGGAGCGTCGCTCGCAGCAGTCTTCATCGCTTGCAACTACGCTGGATGCCGTGCTTAAGCCGAAGACGCGCGGCGAATATCTGGCGTATGGCATATCACAGATAGGCAGCCCGCCCGTGATGGGGCTGTTAGGGTTGATTTTTATTGCCGCCAGCATGGCTGTGCCAGGAGTCTGGCTGTGGTCGGCTATATATATTGTTATGGCAATGATCGCTCCATTGCTGTTTTTGATCTGGCAGGTACGTCACGGACACGTCACCGATCTGGATGTGCAGCTTCGGGAACAGCGTAAGGCTTCGCTGCTCGTTACGATCGCCGGATTCGGTGTGAGTTGGCTTTTGATGTACCTGGGGGATGCACCGGTGCTGTTCAAAGCGATGGCGGGGGCGGGTTTTGTGCAGTGGCTCGTCATCTTCGCCATCACGTTGCGCTGGAAGATCAGCGCCCACACCACTTCCGCCGCCAACGTGACGATGCTTATCTTGCGCGTATTCGGCCTTGCCGCTGCGCCGCTCGTCATCAGCATTCCGCTTATTGCCTGGTCGCGCGTCAAGTTGCGGCGGCACACGCCTGGTCAGACTGTCGCCGGTGCGCTGCTTGGTTCCGCCGTCGTCGTGGGAACTATTCTGCTTACTCCCGCATTGTGACTTTGCCCTCCTGTTGAACTGGCGTACAATCTGTGTGAACGGATTTACATCGCCAACAACGATTCTTAGGAGGGTGCTATGCCTGCAACGGACGAGATGAATGCATTGCAAGAGGCCCTGGCGCAGGAGCAGCAGGCGCGCCAGGAGGCTGAGACCGCACTCGCCGAAGCGCAACGTGCTCGGCAGCAGTTCGTCTCTCTGGTGACGCACGAGCTGCGCGTGCCGATGACGTCCATCAAAGGGTATACCGATCTGTTGCTCAAGGGCATCATGGGACCGCTCAACGAGGCACAGACGAACTTTCTCCAGACGGTACGCGCCAACGTGGAACGCATGGCGCGCATGGTCGCGGATCTCGGCGACATCAACAAGCTGGACGGACAGACCCTGACGTTCAACCCGACGACTGTCGCACTCGATACGGCGCTCGATGAAGCGCTGCGACCTCTGGAGAACGCCATTGCGCAGAAAGGCCAGACGGTCACCCGTGCCATCCCCGATGGTTTGCCCGCACTTTGGTGTGACCACGCCCGTCTCGTGCAGGTGTTGGGAAATCTGCTGAGCAATGCCTGTCTGTATACCCCGGAAAGTGGCGTGATTACCATTACCGCCGAACCCGTGCCCGATGCGCCTGCCGTGCGTATCGCTGTGCGTGACAACGGTATTGGCATCTTGCCGGAGGAACAACATCGCATCTTTGAAATGTTTTTCCGCGCCTCGGACGAAGCGACGCGTCAAATCCCTGGTAACGGACTGGCGCTGCATCTTTCGAAGCGTCTTGTCGAACAGCAGGGTGGGCAACTCTGGTTTGAGAGCCAACACGATGCAGGGGCGACTTTCGTCCTTCAACTTCCCACGCAATAAAAGCATGTGTATCGACTCACAGACCTGATGGGCGATGCTGTCAGGTCTGTTTTGTTGTGCTTCATTAACTGAACATTCGCGAAGTTGTTACAGTTGTGCCGGTAGATACAGGTACAATGAGGGCAACAAACCTGCATATGTCTAACGTGCGGGTACGATCGACTGTATACAGATGGGAAAACTATCGATTTCTGAGGATAAGAAGCTGACTGTGCCGTTGGCGGAAACGGACGTGTTGCAGGGACGCGCCGGTATGCCTGAATTGGGTGTCGCTGACGGGAAGGTGCGGCTCGTGCCGCACAATCCACTGTGGCGGACGCACTTCGACTCTGAAAGCCAACGCTTGTACGCGACACTGGCGCCATATGTCAGGGAGATCCGTCACATCGGCAGCACGGCCATTCCGGGCATCTATGCCAAACCCATCCTCGACATTATGGTGGGGTTGGAGGATATCGCGGATGTCCAGCGTTGCGAAGCGCCGCTGGCCGCCCTGAACTACATCTACGAAGGTGAACAGGCCATCCCCGGGTGGCATTTCTTCCGCAAGAAAACCGGCGGTCTGACCACACACCATCTGCATGTTGTCGTATGGAACGGCTCATATTGGATTGACCATGTCCTGTTTCATGAGTATCTCTTACAACACCCTGAGATCGCCGAGGCGTATGAAAGGCTAAAGCTGGCGTTGGCGGAGAAGCATGCTGACAACCGCGAGGCTTACACACAGGATAAGACTGATTTTGTCATCAAAATTACAGAAATGGCCCGCCGCGTGCGACAGCACTACCTACTGCCTGATGCGCGGGAGGGGAAAGACAAACCCCAGCCATAAAAAATCCCCAACCACAACCGGTTGGGGATTTTGCGACTCAACCCTAATACGTCAACATGCGGGGGAGTTTCTTGGCCTGTTCGATCCACTCGGCGACCTGGCCCTGCGCGGGCAGGCGGCGCACTAACTCGCGCTCTTTGTTGATCTCGACCATCTTGTTGTAGAGGTTCTCGGCGTTGCGCTGCGCCAGTTCGGGAATCGTATCGACGCCTGCGATCTCCAGCAAATCGCTGTACTCCTCGCCGATCCCTTTGACGCGGAAAAGGTCCGCGCGATTGGCCCATTTGAGTACCAGCTTATCGCTAATGCCACTTTTCTCAGCAAGGGCAGCGCGTCCTTTGGGCGTTTTGCATTGCTCCAGCAAGGCCTCCAGCGATCCAACGCCGGCCTTTTCCAACTTTTCGGCGTAGGTGTCGCCGATTCCTTCAATCGTCTGCAACTTCGTCATGTTTGCCTCCAGTATGCGAAAGTGATCTGTGTGCTTTCAATCTTACAGCTTAAGCATACATGGGATTCTGCTAAAGTCAAGATTTCGAAGTTATCAGTTACCTCTTTGTCTATCGTGCAGTGTATGTTACAATCTCAGCATCATGAAACCCGAAGCTGTGTTTTCGATCATTGCGCGCACGTTGGATGAACGTCCCCTGCCGCGTGCGCGCATCGCCGGCATCAACGGCGTAGACACCGCCGGCAAGACGCGTTTCGCCCAGGAGTTCGCTGCCTTTCTGCGCGCGCAGGGCCGCGACGTGGCGCTCATCCACGGCGACGATTTCCACAACCCGCGCGCCATCCGCCGCCAGGGCGATGACCCGGTGCGCGGCTACATCGAGCACGCCTTCAACCTGCCCTTGCTGGAACGCGAACTGCTCGCACCGATCCGGCGCGGCGAGACCTTCGACAAGACGCTCGCGCTGCTCGACCTGGACGCCGACACGCCTACCGCCATCCGCCGCTACACCGTCCGCCGCGAGACCATCGTGCTCGTGGAAGGCGTCCTGCTCTTCCGCCCGCCCATCGACGCTTACTTCGACCTGCGCGTCTTCCTGTCCATCCCCTTCGACGAAGTCCTCCGCCGCGCCGCCACCCGCGACGTCCCGCACTACGGCGACGATTATCTGGAACGCTACCGGTTCCGCTACATTCCCGTCCAGCAGTGGTATCTGGAGACGCATCGCCCTGCCGAGCGCAGCGATTTTGTGATCGACAACACGGATTACGCCAATCCGCGCATCATTGGGCAGTCTTCTGCAGGTTGTGCTATAATCAAATCGGTAGAATGACACAAATCTTAATCGCGAATGTCTGCATTCGCAGAATCCGCGCTAATCCTCACTAATTTTTCGAGAAAGATTTGCGTAGATTCGCGAGATTAGCGGTTGTTTTTGAAGGAGTGATGTATGAAAATCATAATGACTTTGAACAACTCCCCCCGCACCTTCGACATTGAGCCGCGCGAGACGCTCTTTCATTTGCTGCGGCGCAGCGGCATCAAGAGCGTGAAGTTCGGCAGTGAGGACGGCACGGACGGCTACAGCACCGTGCTGTTGAACGGCAAACTGTGCAGCAGCGTCGTCACGCTGGCGGCGCAGGCCGACCGCGCGACTGTGCTCACCGTCGAAGGGCTGAGCGGCCACCAACGCCCCGGCTGGAACCAGAAAGCCGGGTGGCACCCGCTGCAACGCGCGTTCATCGAGACCGGCGCGATCCAGAGCGGCTACGATACGCCCGCGCTGATCCTCGCCAGCAAGGCGCTGCTCGACCGCAACCCGCGCCCCACCGAAGCCGAAGTGCGCGACGCGATCAGCGGCATCGTTTCCCGCGAGACCGGTTACATCAAGCCAGTGCAGGCGATTCTGCGTGCGGCAGCGTATTTGCGCGGCGAAGACCCCGGCCCGCTGGAGGGTGGTTCGGCGCTGGGCGACCTCGGCGAGGCGCTGTTCCGCCCGCCGGAAGGGCTGTTCTCCCTGCCGGATACGCCCGAACCGCCGGATTTTGGCGGCGGCGGGGGTGTGGATACGCAGACCCGCGTCAAAGTGCAGCCCAAGATCGTCGTCACGACCGGGCCGGAGAAATTCGCCGTCGTCGGCAAGGCGCTGCCCAAGGTGGACGCGCCCAAGCTGGCCCAGGGCTTGCCCGCGTTCGTCGCCGATTTCGAGCGACCGGGGATGCTCTACGCCAAAATCCTGCACAGCCCGCACGCCCACGCGCGCATCAAGGACATCGATACGCGCCAGGCCGAGGCGCTGCCCGGCGTCCGCGCGGTGCTGACCTACAAGAACACGCCGCGTGTGGTCTACTCAACGGCGGGACAGAGCTACCCAATCCCCGGCCCGCTGGATTACGTCAGCTTCGACGACAAGGTGCGCTACGTGGGCGACCGCGTCGCCGCCGTCGCCGCCGAGACGCCGGAGATTGCGGCGCAGGCGGTGGAACTGATCAAGGTGACGTATGAAGCGCTGCCGCCCGTCCTCACGCTCGACGCCGCGATGGCCGAGGGCGCGCCGGTGATCCACGACCAACCCGACTACGTCAATTTCGGCGATAGCGATCCGGCCAAGAACCTCGTCGCCAAAGTGAAAATCGACATCGGCGACGTGGACGCGGCGTGCGCCGGGGCCGACTTCGTCTTCGAGACCGAGGTGGAGACGCAGAAGATGAAGCACGTGCCGCTGGAGCCGTGGGTCACACTCACCTACTGGGACGAGAACGACCGCCTGGTCATCATGACCTCGACGCAGGTGCCGTTCCACGTTCGCCGCATCCTCGCGCCCGTGCTCGGCCTCACGGAAGGGCAGATTCGCGTGATCAAACCGCGCATCGGTGCGGCGTTCGGCAACAAGCAGGAGGTCTATGAGGACATCCCCGCGCATCTCACCATCGCCACGGGCCGCCCGGTGCTGCTGGAACTGACCCGCGAGGAGCAGTTCATCTACACCGTCACCCGCCACCCGATGCGCGTGCGCTATCGCGTGGGTGTGACCAAAGACGGGACGATGATCGCCCAAGACATGCGCGCGTGGAGCGATACCGGCGCGTACGGCGGCCACGGCCTGACCGTGCTCGGCAACACCGGCCACAAGACGCTGCCGATCTACAACACGCCCAACGTCCGCTTTTGGGGCGAGACGTATTACACGACGCTGCCCAGAGCGGGGGCGTATCGCGGGTACGGCGTCACGCAGGGCGTCGTCGCCACCGAGACGCTGATCACCCGCATGGCGACGGAGATGGGCATGGACCCGCTGGCCTTCCGGCTGAACAACATCGTCAAGCCGCACACCGAAAACATTATGAGCAAGGAGTGGAGCGAGGGCCGTGAGGCGCACGGCGAGATGATCGAGACGAACGCGCTGCGCGAAGCGGCGATCCAGGGCGCGGCGGCGGTGGGGTGGGCGCAGAAGTACGGGAATCCGAACTGGCACACGGTCGCCGGCGCGCCCCACCTGCGGCGCGGGATCGGCGTGGCGTTCCTGATGCAAGGCTCCGGCATCCCCAACCTGGATATGGCCGCCGCCAGCATCAAGATGAACGATGACGGCTCCTTCAACCTGATGATCGGCGCGACCGACCTGGGCACCGGCTCCGATACGGTGCTCGGCCAGATCGCAGCCGAGGTGCTCGGCTGCACGCTGGACGCGCTCATCGTCCGCTCGTCCGATACCGACGTGACGCCCTTCGACGTTGGCGCGTATGCGTCGAGCACGACGTACATCAGCGGCGGCGCTGTGGCGCGCGCGGCGGAAGACGTGGCCCGCCAAATCAAAGCCGTCGCCGAAGACATGACCGGCATCCCCGCCGACGATATCACCCTGCGTCATAATTGCGCCTGGCTTGGCGTTAGCCCTCAGCCGTCAGCCGTCAGCAGTCAGCAGGCGCTTTCTTTCCGCGAAATTGCGATGTATGCGACGCACAAGCAGAATCAACATCAGATTATGAGCAATGCGTCGTTCATCAGCCCGGTCAGCCCGCCGCCGTTCGCCGCGCAGTTCGCCGAAGTGACCGTGGATACGGAGACCGGGCAGACGACGGTGGATAATCTGCTCATCGCGCTGGATTCCGGCACGATCATCAACCCGCTGACTGCGGGCGGGCAATCCGATGGCGGGATGCACCAGGCGCTCGGTTACGCGCTCACGGAAGAGCTGGTCTACGATGAAGCGGGGCGCACGCTCAACCCGCGCTTCGACGATTACCGCGTCTTCCGCGCGGACGAAAGCCCGCCGATGGAGACGCTGTTCGTGGAGACGTTCGAGCCGTCACACCCGGTCGGCGTCAAATCCGTGGCGGAGATCGTCGTCAACGGCGTCGCGCCTGCCGTCATCAACGCGATCTACGACGCCACCGGCGTGATGATGCTGCGCACGCCGGTCACGCCGGAGCGGTTGTGGCGCGCGTTGCGCGAGGCGAAGGGGTAGATCCCAAGCGGAATACAAGAAGCGGCGCGCCAAGCGCCGCTTCTTCATTTAGCAAGAAACGCATTTTGTGTTATGATGTTGGGTATTGTCGCTCCCCCTCTTTGCTGGTTTTGGTCAACGTCGTTGTATATTTTTGAGATAAAGGAGTATAGAAGTGTTAAAGCTAAAACAAGGTGTCGACCTTTTGATGGAAATCGGTGGTATCAAGACTGTGGAACAAGCTCAGGCCCTGTTCCAGAAACGCTGCGACCCGCAAACACAGGCCCGCTTGGCTCATATTAACAACCCAGATGCGCTGATCAAGATCGCCAATTCTATATCGATGATGGATCCCGACGCGGTCTTTGTCAACACCGGCTCGGAAGAGGATTTGCAGTGGGTGCGCGAGGCGAGTTTGAAAAAGGGCGAGGAAAAGGCCCTGACCTTGCCCGGGCACACCATCCATTTCGACTTGCCCGAAGAGCAGGGGCGCGTGGTTGAGAAGACGCTCTACATCATCAATCCCGATGAGGATGTCAGTGTGCTGGCGAAGAGCATTCTCCGCGACGAGGCGCTCGAGTATGTCAAAAAGTATATGGTGGGTATCGCCAAGGGCAAAACCCTGCTGATTGGTTTCTTCAACCGCGGGCCGGTTGGCGCGCAGGCGGCCATCCCGGCCATCGAAATCACCACCTCTACCTACGTTATGCACTCGGCTAACATTCTTTACCGCAATGTCTACCATCACTTCGACCCGGAAGCGGCCCGTGCCGGCGAGTTCTTGACCAATGTGCACAGCGAGGGCGCTAACCGTCCGGAAGACTTCCCCAACATGCGCGTCTTCATGGACCGCAGTTGGTTGACCACCTACGCGATGCTCTGCACGTATGCAGGCAACACGCTGTTGCTCAAAAAGGGCAACCACCGCTTTGCCGTGGACCTGTCCACGTATTATCGCCAGGAACGAGAACTGTCCGAGCATATGTTTATCACCGGCCTTATCGGCCCCAATGGGCGCAAGACCTTCTTCGCGGGGGCAGCGCCTTCGGGCTGTGGTAAAACCACCACGGCGATGGTCGGCGATGATTTCATCGGCGATGATCTGGCCCAAATCTGGATCGCTGCCGATGGCACCATGCGCGCCGTCAACCCCGAAAAGGGCATCTTCGGCATTGCCCAGGACGTCAACGCTGAAGGTGATCCCTTGCTGATGAAGGCGCTGCGTGCGCCGAGTGTCGAGGTCATCTGGACGAACGTGCTGATCACCGAAGATGGCACGCCGCACTGGGTAGGTGATGGCGAGCCGGTGCCGGAAAAGGGCGTCAATTACACTGGGGAATGGTGGATCGGCAAAACGGATGCAGCGGGCAAGCCTATCCCTATGTCTAACCCCAATGCGCGCTTCACGCTGGAAAGCACCAACATCGACAACTATAACCAGACTATCGCGGAAGATTCCGCCGGTGCGCCGGTCAGTGTAATCACCTACAGCGGGCGTGATAGCGACACCATGCCGCCGGTGTGGGTGGCTAAGAACCCCGACCACGGTGTCGTCATCGGTGCATCTATCCTTTCGGCGGCCACGGCCACCGAGGTGGGCGCTCAGGGCGTGCGCCGCCAGCCGTGGGCCAACGAGCCGTTCATCCCCGGCCCGCTGGCCGAATATATGGAGGCGCAGTTTGTCTTCTTCAACTCGCCCAAGCTGACCCACAAACCCATTATGGCCGGCCTCAACTACTTCCTCACCCACGGCGCGCGCGGTGGGGAGGGCAGCAAGCTGCTCGGTGAAAAGCGCGACGTCAAGGTTTGGCTCGGCTGGTTGGAATTGTATGCCCATGGCGATGTAACCGCCATCGAGACGCCGATCGGCTACATTCCGCAGTACGATGACCTGAAGAAGCTGTTTGCCGAGATCGACAAGGACTATCCCAAAGCCTTGTATGACAAGCAGTTTGCCTTCTACCTCGATAATATCCTGGCGCGTATCACCTTGCAGGAAGAGGCGTACCGCAAGGAAACCGGCGTGTCCGAGAAGTTGTTCCGGGTCTATCAAGAACAGCGTCAGGGATTGGAAGCGCTCAAGGCCAAGTATGGGGCAATTGTCTCTGTAGACCAGTTGATGAAGGCTGCGGCCAAGTGATCCAATTTGATGTAAAGAACCCGGAAATCTAGCCAGAACTACCTCGGAAGACTGCATCGCTAAACGGCGTCCATTGGACGCCGTTTTTTGCCGGTTTAATCCAATCGTAATTAGATTTTAACCCTTTTTCCGCAAAGAATATCTTATAATGAAGGTAGGGCGCTATTCACATGGAGGGGATATGCGCATTTTTTACTCTCCTCCACTTTATCGTCGACGACAACATTGTTGCAGGGATGTCGTGAATGGGAGGTTATTGCATGTTCAAGAAAGGTTTAACGCTTACCGGAACGATTTTATTGGCTCTAGGCGCATTGCTGGCCCTTTTTGTGTTCCTCTCGCTGCCTGGGACGGCGATCCAGGCGGCACCGCCGCCTGACTGCACTGTTATTGATTATGATATCACCGGCAATGAGACCTGGGCCGAAGCGTGCTATGTGGTGATGACGAATACCGTCACTGTACAACCATTGGCCCGGCTAACGATCGCTCCCCCGGCTGAGGGAACCTATGTGTATTTCCAAAATGGTGCGCAATTACAAGTTTTGGGCAACCTTCAGGCGATAGGTACTTCTGATCGACCTATTACTTTCACGTCCGCCAACAGTGCGCCCCAACCGGGTGACTGGATCGGCATCATCCTCGATCAAAATGATGGGGGTGATCGCATCGAGTATTCGCTCATCGAATATGCGCAAACAGGCGTCAAGATCAACGACGAGGACAATATCCATATCCGGCACAACCTGTTCCGCTTCAATCGCAGTGGCGAAACGTATACAGGGGGAATCGGCGGTGATACCGATCTTTCCACCATCGAAAATAATACGTTCTACAGTTGTACCAATGGGATCGTCTTGAACGAAGCCAGCCAAAATACGATTACCGGCAACGTGGTGTATGAGAGTGCGCGTTACGGCATTGCATTTCTGCGGTTCCCTACCAACGGTGGTGATTACAACATCGTTAGCCACAACGACATTCATGATTGTGGCGTCGATGGGATTCGACTTGAGGCCAGTAACAACGCGGTTGTTTCCGGCAATACCATTTATGCCTGTGGAGGCGCCGGTGTTCGGCTCGAAATTGGCGGAAACAATATCATCACCGGAAATGTGGTTTACCAAACGATGTTGACGTCCACTCAATTGGGCGGGGCCATCGCGCTTATTGCGCAATCGACAGCACGTGTCGAAAATAACTATATCTACGACAACGGCGGCGGCAGTGGGTACCGGGGGGGAATTTACGCAGACCAAACCCCCGACGTGATCAACCGCTTCTTGAACAATGTCGTCCACGATACGCAAGCCAACGCCGTCCACTTCACCATCGATACCAGCGGCGATTCGATCAACCGGGTGTGGTATAACGCCTTCTGCTCGGTTCCGGCGTATGAATTGCGCAACAATGCCAGCGTTGGCATCGACGCCAACCACAACCGCTGGGGCACACCCCATCCTGATGCTCCCGACTCCGGCGGAGACCCTCTCACCAATAACATCTATGGAACGCTCACTCCCCTGACAACGTGGATCACGTTCGCCGTCGAGGGGGACGCCAGTGGGCTGGTGACGGTCACACTGCGCGACCAGGACGGGCACACCGTTCCCGCGCCGCTGTCGCCGGATCGCACGCCCACGGTGCCCGCACCCAACGCGCGCCAGGTTACGTTGGTGAGCAACTGGGGCACGTTCAATCCCGCTACCGTTGTGCTGGACGACAACGGCAGCGCAGCGACGACCCTCGAACAAGGCGCCGACCCCGCGCCTGCGCAAATCATCATCACCGCAACCGATTTCTGCAATGAAGCCATGACTGCCACGCTGGCCCTTCCCGATCTGGCCATTACCAAAACAGCCATGACGGCACAAACCGTGGTCGGCGGGCTGGTGACGTACCGGATCGATTACGCCAATCAAGGCGACGACACTGCAACCGGCCTGACGATCCGCGACACGCTGCCGGTGGGGATGGGGTGGGTGGCGGATACCGCCGTGCCGCCCTGGACGCGCGCCGCGACGTCGCCGGACATCGTCTGGACGCTGCCGAGTTTGGCGGCGGGCGCGAGCGGCAGCTTCCTGGTGACGACGACCGTGAACATCACCGATGCTTGCGGCCTGCAATTGACCAACCTATCTGTCATCAGCAGCGCGACGTTGGAGGCGCGGCTGGACAATAACGCGAGCAGTGCCGCGCCGGTGACGGTGCTGTGCCCCGCGATCGAAATGCTCAAGACCGGCCCGGCGCTGTCCAAAGTCACCGACGTCGTCACCTACACGTATATCATCAGCAACACCAGTGTCCCGACCTCCACACCGGCGCTCGACCTGGTGAGCGTGCTCGACCAGGGCGTTGGCTGGGATGGATTGGGCGACCTGACCGCGACCGCGCTCGCCAATGGCTGCGCCCCGTTGGCGACCGGGGCCGTGTGCACGTTCGAGGTCCCTTATACCGTCGCGGCGGGCGTGCCCGATCCGCTTATCAATGAGGTCACATCGACCTACCGGCTTGCCGCGTTCGACCTGGACGTCACGGCGACGGACAGCCACAGCGTCAATTTATTCCAGCCGTCCATCACGTTCAGCAAGGCGGGCGATCCGCTGAGCAAGATCGGCGATGCGACCCCGTACACGTTGACGCTCGCCAACACCAGTTCCAGCGATTCGCCGGATTTGGTGTGTCGCATCACCGACGCTCTGTTGGGCCTCGACCAGACCGTAACACTGGCTGCGGGCGCTGCGCCCCTCGTCGTGACACGCCAGTTCACAGTGCCTGCCGGTGCGGCGGACCCGCTGGTGAACACGGCGGACGTCTCCTGCTCGCCCACCGGTTTCCCCAATGTCCTCACGGCGACGGCGACACACAGCGTCAATCTGTTCCAACCTTCCATCCAGGTCGATAAGAGCGGCCCGGCCGAGGCGCATCCCGGCGACGCGATCAGCTATACCTTCCGCATCACCAACACCGGTTCGACGGACAGCCCGGCGCTGATTCTGGATTCCGTGACCGACACCGGCGTCGGCTGGGTGGGATTGGGCGATTTGACGGCGCTGGCTTCGGCCAATGGCTGCGCGACGCTGGCTTCCGGCGCGGCTTGCGCGTTCACAGCGCCTTATGTGATTCCTTCTACGGCGTCGAACGGCACATTGACGAACACGGTGAGCGTGTTGTACCATCCGCTCGGATTCACCAACCCAATCACGGACACGGACCAACACGTCGTCGCCATCACCGGCGCGGTCGATATCGTCGTCATCAAGGACGACAGCGTCGGGCCGATCACCAATACGCTGATGACCACCGAGAAGCAGGCGGCTTTCGACCATTTGCGGCAGACGGCTGCCGTTCTGGCGCCCACGCAGCACCGCGAGTACGTCTTCGAGGGTGACCTGATCACGTACACGATTTCCGTGGTCAACGTTGGGGCGATCCCCGCCACCAACGTGGTGCTGACCGAGACGCTGCCGCTGTACACCAGCTACGTCGGCGATGGCTGGACGTTTGCCGGCGGGCGGACGTATACGATGGCGTTGGGAACGCTCGAACCGGGGATAGGTTTGGTGCGTTACTTCGTCGTCCGCGTGGACGAGCCGCTGGCGGAGGGCGTGGTCAACCTGGATAACCTGGTGTGCGGCATGAGCGACGTGCCGGATGCAACGCCCGACGACAACTGCAACCGCGAGGATACCCCCGTCCTGCGCCGCCCGCAGATCGAGAAGACGTTCAACGCGGCGATGGGCGTGGCGGGGCAGGTGCTCTCGTTCACCATCACCTATACGAATCCCAATACCGTGCCGTTGAGCGGGGTATGGATCACCGACACGCTGCCGCCTGATACGACCTGGCACAGCGACACCGCCGTCGATGCCGGATGGCAGCGCCTGGCGACAGCGCCCGAAATCGTCTGGTACACGCCGACGCTGGGCGCGGGTGAAGCGGGCAGCTTCATCCTCAACGTGATCTACAACCCGGCGGTGGAAGCCTGCGGCATCACGCTGACCAACACCGTCACGCTGACGATTCTCAATGCCGGCGAGCCATACTTCGCCGATGAGGACACGGCGACCTTCCGCATCGAGTGCCCGGCGGATCTGGTGGTCATCAAGGACGACGACGTGGGGCCGACGACGCCCTTCGCGCTGGCGAAAAAAGCGACGATCGAACGCCTGTTGCAGCGCGAAGTGACCACAATGGGCATCACCCAACACCGCGAGTTCGTCTACGAGGGCGATTTGATCACGTACACCATCGCCATCCACAACGTCGGGCCGTACACCGCCACGAACGTCGTCCTTACCGAGCTGCTGCCGCTCTACACGACTTACGTCGGCTACGGTTGGACGTTTGCCGGCGGGCGGACTTACACCATGGCGCTGGGGACGCTCGCGCCGGATGGCGGCGGCATCTACTACTTTGTCGTGCGCGTGGATGACGTCGTCCCCGACGGCGTCAACAACCTGGTCAACTACGTTTGCGGGTGGAGCGCGGAGACGGATTACAACCCGGACGACAACTGCAACTACGAGGACACCCCGCTGCGCCGCCGCCCGCTGCGCGTCTCCAAGACCGCGCCGCGCTGTATCGCGCCGGGCGATTATTTTAACTACAGTACGTTCTACACCAATACCAGCCTTATCACGGACTACACGGACGTCCCCATCACCGATACGCTCTCGCCCTACGTCACCTACGAAGGCGCAGTTGATACATGGACGTGTACCGGGCCGGTGTGCCGCATCAATATTCCCTCCATCCCGGCGGCGACGTACAACCGGCCCGGCCCGCTCCTGCCGGTGCGCCTCAGTCCCGCCTTCACCTACACCGCCGATACGGTGATCGTGAACACCATCGAGATCAGCGGCGGGTATCGCTATATCCTCACCCACACCGTGGACCTCGGCCCCGACGTGGAGGTGGTAAAGAATGACAATATCGGGCCGCAGCCACCCGCGCAACAGGCCGCGTGGGATGCAGTGATGGCGCTGTTGGAACGCCCGGTGACGACGCAAAGCGTGGCCCAACGCCTCTTCGCGCGTCCCGGCGAGATCATCACGTATACCATTGCCTACGTCAACACCGGCATTGCCGCAGCGAACAACGTTGTGTTAACCGAGCGATTGCCGGACTACACGACCTACGTCGGCGGCGGGTGGACGCACGCCACGGGGCGCTACTACACGATGAGCGTCGGCACGCTCGCGCCGGGGCAGGGTGATGTTCTGACCTTTATCGTGGAAGTCGTCGATCCCTTCCCACTCGGCGTGGACCGGGTGATCAACGAGGTGCGCATCGCCACGACGGACGAGGAGTGCGAACCGTCGAACAACGTCTCCTACGACGACACGCCGGTCCGCACGGACGCGCTGCTCTACGTCGCCAACCGCGATTCGGACTCCATCGACGTTTTCCGCGCGGATGACTTTGCCCATGTGACGAGCTTCAGCACCGGCGACACGCCTTTCGGCATGGTGGTGGTGGACGATCAACTGTACGTCGCCAACAATGGCGGCCCGGCCCCGGCGCCGGCGAGCCAGGTGCAGGTGTTCGACCTCTCCACGCACAGCCTGATCACCACTGTGACGACGGGGTACGGTACCCTCTACCTGACGGCGCTCGACGGTTACGTCTACGCGACGAATCACGACTATGGCGGCGAGGGCGTCACCGTTATCGAACACGCTACCCACAACGTCGTCGCCCGCCTCAGGCCGAACCTGTTCCAGGTGTACGATTGGGGCTTCCTGGGCATCACCGCCGATCCCGCGCGCCGCCAGGTCTACACCACCAAGCACTTTATGGGCGCGCAGGGCCTGTGGGCAATCACGTCCACGCTCACGCCTCTGGACTTTGGCCTGCGTTACCCCGTGAACACGGAGAGCGCTTTGCCGTACTCTACCATCTACAACCCCGAAACCGACCACGTCTACGTCACCTTCCCGTACCAACACGAGGTGCGCGCCTACGACCCGTCCGATTTTTCGGAGTGGCGGGTGTTCCCCACGCAGCAGCAAGCGCCAACCCCAAGCTCCACGGATGGGGGCAAGGGCATGGCGGTGATGGGGGCGTGCACGTACAACGCGAATTTCGCGGCGCAGTCGGTCAGCGTGATCGCGGAGGGGCCGTGCGGCGATTCCTACAGCCTCGCGGGTGCCACGCCGCAAGCCGTGAAGTTGCCGCAGGATACGTTTTTGCCGCCGGGAACCATTCTCTTTGGCTTCCGCGTCTATTTGCCGACGGTGATGAAGGGCGCGCAGAGCTATCCCTTCCTCGCCCACGTCGCCGTTGGCGGGCGGCCCAAGGGCCTCGCGGCGGGTGGTGGCATCGTCTTTGTTACCTTGCCGGAGCAGAACAGCGTGGCCGTGCTCGACACGCGGGTGGGGAGCATCGTCGCCTATATCCCCACGCCGGGGACGTACCCGCACACCGCCGTCCTCGTCTACGACGCGCCCTGGCTGGATCAATAGCATATCACAGACACAACAACGAGGCGTTGCAGACCGCAACGCCTCGTTGTGCGTGAGTTGAATGCTAGAGAGCTTTTTTCTATTCCTCAAGGTCTTCCAGCTTAACGCCTTGACCCAGGTGAAGGCTTTGCCGTGCTTCGGCGACGCGTTGTAAAAAGCGTGGATCATGTTCTAGCCGGTAATCGAACCAATCGTCTTCGGTCTCAAAGCCGATGAGCACGCCGGCCGGTTTGCCATGACGGGTGATGATGATTTGCTCGTCTTCGGCTAACCGTAAATAGCGTGACAAATCGTTTTTGACTTCGGCTAATGCAACTGTTTTCATCGTTCTTATTCTCCGATTTTGTGAAGCCAGGCTTCCGCTTCTGACTTCAATACAATTCCCAAGATTTCCACCTCATTGGATGAAACGTCGTAATACACGCGAATGTCGTCTTCGCGCAAACGATACTGAGGCCGAGATAGTCCGCGTAAACGTTTGATACGGCTTTTGCTTTCCTTGGTCGGTTCGTATCGCAGGTGCGTTTCGATAGCATCCTTGACTCTGGCCCGCCAATATGCCGTCAAGCTGTATAGGTCATCGATGGCTTCTGGTGAAAGGATAATCTCGTAACGCATTATAGCTATAGTATAGCCAGATTTATCGGTAAGTCAACAGAATATGGGCGGGGCATAGCTCCCCCGCGCTGAGAGATTAATGGCGGTGTTTGTGAAGATACCACGCGACGATGATAGCGATGACCGCGACGGTCGCCAGGATTGCCACGACGGTTCCTGCCTTTCCTATCACCGTCCCGGCGACCGGGAGGCCACCGGCAGGCGCGACCAACGCGGCAACGACGGCAACGGCAGCGAGCGCGGCGACGGCGGCCCAGGTGCGTTGATAAACGGGCATCTTCAATAGCGCCCCTACCCGCTCGCGCAGGGTGGGCGGTCGACGATCCCAGGCCTTGGCTACTTCTCGTTGCACCTTGTGTCGCAAGTCTTGCGGTGGCGGCTGCGGCGCTAACGCTCGCGCCAGCAATGCTTCCACCTGTGCATCGACTTGAGCTTGTCTGCCCAGATCGGTTTCCTTCTCTTGAGCTTTCATAATCTCCTCAATGATAGACCACTACTCAACGTCACTCAACGCTTCCGCCATGGCGGCGATGGCCCGGCGGTAGCGGGACTTGGCCGCTTCCAGCGAAAGGCCGAGTGTGTCGGCGACGTCCTGGAAGGGCAGCCCCTCGGCGAAGCGCAGAAGGAGCACTTCCTGGTAATGAGCGGGCAACTCCTGCATTGCCATCCGTACCACCGCCTGCTCCTTCCAGGCGCTGTGTTCCGCCACGTCGTTGACCTCCGGATCGAATTCCACCGTTTCCGGTTGGCGACCCCGTTTGCGATAGAAATCGACGGCTTTGTGCCGCGCAATGGCCGAGATCCATGTGCGGAAGGTCGCCGTCGCCCGGTAGTGGCGGATCGCCCCCACCGCTGCGATAAAGACTTCCTGCGTCACATCGTCGACGGCATCGAGGGGCAACAGCGCGCGCAGCCGGTTGTAGACGACGGGCAGGTAGCGGTCGCAGAGGACGTCGAAGGCTAACCGGTCTCCGTTCCGCGCCAGTTGCGCCAGTTCCTCATCGGGCAATGTATTGAAATTTACACTCATGGATATAGTCGTTTGGAAATGGTAAAAAGGGTCGTGTTTCTGTTACCAAACATACTATACTCAGGAATGCAAAACTTACAAAGAGGCGGCTAAAGCCGCTTTTCTTTGAGGGTGTTTTTGCGCTTGCGGGCAGCGCCCGCAAGCGCAAAAACACCCTTTCACCTTCACCCGCGCCTTTAGGCGCAAAATACTGACCTTGATGAGTTTTCGGATAAATTTTAAGTGTTCACAAAGCTAAACGGTCACCAAAAAGAACTGGGCGGTGTGACCATCACACCGCCCAGTTGGCTAAAAACACCCGGAGTTTACGGGCAGACCTGGCTTTGGTAGATGTTCGTGGGCGACGAAGGCGCGATCCCGCCGGGCAGGCCGAAGGTGGCGTGGCTGAGCGCCCGGTTCGTCAGCACCTGCACTTTGAAGCGCAGTGTCAGCGTGCCGTCGCCGTTGTCGCTCGCTCCCAGGAACTGGAAGTTGAAGTGGCCGTTCTGCGCCTGTACCATCGGGCAGGCCTCCGCCTGGGTGAAACTGCAGCTATCGAGCGTCACGGTGCTGACGCGGCTGCCGGCTTTGGCCTCAAGCTGCATCGTCGTCATCGCCGCTGCGTCGGCTGCGTTGAGGACGTAGGTGAACTCGTCGTAGTTGCCGTTCTTGATCTCGGTGCCGCTCTGGTATTCGAACTTGATCCCGTAGAACGGATTGTTGGTCGTGTTCTCGACGTTGTATTGGTTGGTGCGTGGGTTGGGGCACCCGCCTGCCGGCGGCGTGGGCGGCGCGCTTTGCCCGCCGCTGCCAAAGATGACGCGGCAGCCGTTGGCGAACTCGACGTAGCCATCGATCCCGCTCAGATCATCGGAAATGTTGTGCCTGAACATCAGGGAGATTTCCCGATTTTGGCCCGCCGGAAGGGCCGGGTTGTTGGTGAGTTGGACGTCGACCGGCGCGTAGCCGTTGACGTGAATCTCGTTGTTGTCGAAGACCTTGAATTTCTCCAGCGCGCCCCATTCGTTCGGCCAGCTCTCGAGGTGCAGCCGCACCGCGTTGACAGCCTCGCCGTCATTGTTCTGGACCTTGATGCGCACCCGCTTGCGCGCCGCTCGCTCCTGCGCCGTCAACTGGTAGTTGGTGCAGCTAGACGCGGAGGGCGGTTCCTCGGGCGGATTGGGCGGCGGCGGTGCGTCTTCTTCACAGGCAACCTCGACGAACACCCACTTGAGCGCGGACTGCAAGTCCTCGGGGTTGTTGGTCATATAGAAGTTCCCGGCGCCCTGCTCTGCGACATAGCGCAGCACCTGGGCGTTGAAGACGTCGCCGCCGACGGCTGCCTGGATGGCGATCACCGAGACGGGCACATCGGGCAGCGCGGCCTTGAGGGCGTCGATGGCGACCATCACGTCGGCGACGGGTTCACCTGCAGTTTGGCCGTGCCGTTCGGGCGCGCCGCTGGCGCGCACGGCGTCGATGGCCAGCGCGACGTCGTTTTCGTCGTAGACGTTGACCTTCGAGACCTTGCCGCCGTCGAAGACCAGTTTGTCGTTATCCACGGTGGGCACGCCGTCGGAGAGCAGGATGACCAGCGCGTTGCGCCCGGATTGAAGCTGGCCCGGCAGCCACTGCGTCACGCTGTCGATGGCGAACGAGGTGGGCGTCCAGCCGTTGGCCCGCAGGCCCATCAACTGCGCGTTGAAGCCGTTGAAGTTGTCGGTGAACCCGGAGACCACCTGGATGTTGGGTTCGCGACGGTTCCAGTCCCCGCGCATATTTTGGGCGCTGAAGGTCGTCAGCGCCACGCGGCTGCCGTTCCCCTGCGCCTGGACCCAGGTGTTGAGCGCCATAATCGCGTCCTTGGCCGCGGCGAGCTTGGTGTCGATCTCGCCGGTCTCGCTCGGATAGAGGTCGGTCATGCTGGTGGAGATATCGAGCACGTAGAGCACGTCCACGGGCACGGCGACCTGGCAGATCTCAGGCTCGTCCGGCGGCGGGGTGGGTTCGGGCGTCGGCTCGGGCGTGGGTTCGGGCGGTGGGGGGGGCTCGGGCGTCGGCTCATCGCAGTTGCAGGGCACGGGATCGGGGCACACCGGGCAGACCGGGCACTCGTCCGGCGGCTGGTCGGTGATGTCGTAGTTGATGCGGAACCAGACGGTGTTGAACAGGTCCAGACCCTCGACGAGGAGCTTGTACGATCCCGGCTTGATCTCGTTCACCAGCAGGTCCGGATTCATTGCCGGGTCGGTGCTGACGACGTACTCCTCCCACTCTTCCGTGCCGGAGGGGTTGTCGTTGGTGAAGATCGGGTCGTTGTTGGGGCCGATGATCTTGTAAATGACGGCGGGAGAACGACGATAAAGAGCCAGCGCGAAATCGTCGGCAGGAATACCCATACCGGCTTCGCCTTGGGGGTTCGTGACAGACGGATCTGCAAACGGCGGGATGCCTACTGTGTTGAGATCGTCTGTGTCTTTATCGACACCATCAGCATCAGGGCCACGGTCGAAGTCGCCATCCCAGAAGCTGATAGTCGTCGCGCCTGAAGGCACGTCAAAGTAGAACTCCCATGTCCCGTCGTAGGGTGATGCTCCTGGATTCTCCCAATCGACAAATTCAGGGTATAGGATATTAATATCCTGCATCGTACCCATCATTCCCACAATGGCAAAGTTGGAATCCACAAGGTCAGATCGCCCGCTGCTGATGATGGCGCTCTTGACGCGCAGCTTGAACGCGCTGATGCCAGAGCCAGCCGGATCTCGGGAGACGGTAAGGCGGTAGTTGTACACCTTGCCGTCGCCGGACAGGGCTGCCGCGTCGTTGTTGACCGTTTGCGCGAACCAGGCGTTGTTGGGCATGGCGTTGGTGTTCCCCAACCACTGGGCGACGACGACTTCGGTCGCGGGGTCGGACGGTGGGCCGTCCTTGCCCGGATCGGCGTACAGCGTGTATACGCACTCAGTTTCGGTGGTGTCCCAGTTCCCTCCTGTCACGTTTAAAGCACCGGTGTTGTCCAGGCCGGAATCGCCGTCGAAGATGCCGATCTCGAAGGATGGCTGCGTCTGGCCGGAGGTGATCCACATATCGATCTTCGCGCCGCCAAACGAGGCCATATTTTCCCCCGGCATGGACAGGAACTTGCCATCGTTTTCGGTGCAGGTGGGCATACAACTGTACTCGCCCTCGCCTGGACCGGCGGTGCCGGAGAGCAGGCCGCCCAGACCCTCCAGGAGGCCGAACTGGCCCAACAACGACAGCAGCAATGCTGCGGAGAGCACGCCGATGAGCGTGTCTTTGCCTTTTTTACTGTTATACCAAAGCTTGAGTTTCTTGAACATCGTCTTCTCCTTTCCAACTGATCTGACTATAGTTTAACCATAACAATGACTGGACTGTGCATTGCCTCTTTCGCATCAAGTGCATGTTTTGTTAGCCTCCCACGTTCGAGTGATTTGATCTGCTACTATAGTCGTTGGGAAACGTCAAAAAGGGGCGTCGTATATAGGTAAATTTGAAAAAACCGGGATTTTGTAAAATCTCGGTTTTTATGTGTGTGGATACCAGGAACGATAAACGACGGTGCGTCAAACCACCTAGCATCATACTGTTCAAACGACTTAAAAAAACTACAGTAGCAAAATTAGCTAGAGAGCAACTCCTCGAGCCCCGCTAGATACAACTCAGGATCACGGCGGAAACGGCGCTGGAGCACGCGGCTGTGCCGATGCTTATCCAGCTCACCCCGCAGTGCCA
>Ga0209723_1001425_pt1 | contig 37250 bp, 28 predicted proteins | sample BiotimSIPDNA_2_FD_185750 | JGI IMG/M metagenome (GOLD analysis project Ga0209723, IMG submission 185750) | Anaerobic biogas reactor microbial communites from Washington, USA - Biogas_R2 time_0 SIP DNA (SPAdes) (version 2) | ecosystem: Engineered > Bioreactor > Anaerobic > Unclassified | place... | reverse complement strand
CTTTTGTAAACTCAACAATTTTCAAACCTGCATCAAGCAAACTCTTTTTACCTTTGTCATAAGCTTCCAGTTTGCTGATATTCTCATCAGATACCACCATTACTTTTGTGCATCCTAACTTTTTTACTTCTTCTCCCAATAAACTTATTGTACCTGCACCATAAATAATTGGACATGTCTGGGCATATTTTCCCATAACAGTCACTCCTTTTTTAATGTTTATAAGTTATATGCGGTTAAAAACCCACTTTCCATTGCATTTCTGATTCGCCCTGCTTTTAAAGCATCTCCCAGAATATAAACACGGTCAAACAGCGACTGTATTTCTTCTGTTAATTCCCGATTAGGAACAACTCCAACAGAAATTATGATATTATCAAATGTGTACTCCTTTTTTTCATCACTACTGACTATTTCAAATACAGCAGTTCTGTTTTTTATCTCTGTTAGTTTATGTTCAGGATATAGTTTTACACCTAATTTTGTGATCTGACTCATGATATCAATCAGATATTGAAAGTAAACATTTTGTCCAATTGTCTGTTCCATTTCAAAGAGACTTATCTTATTTCCGTTTTCAGCTAACAAATGAGCGGTCTCTAAACCTGTCATACCAGAACCAATAACAGCCACATTTTTACCGGTTAACTTTACTTTCCCATCAAGAATATCGATGCTGCTGTATACAGTCTGACTGTTTATCCCCGGAATAGACTGCGGCATAACCGGTTTTGAACCGTGAGAAATAAATATTGCATATGGATTAATTTCTTTTAGCATCTCCACTGTAGGTAATGTATTAAATCTAATTTCTACAGACAGTTTAGCTGTCTGATTTTTCAAATACTCAATCAGCCAGTTTATCTTTTCCTTTTTTGGCGGTTTATTAGCAAATTCCAACTGCCCACCAGGTTTATCGTTTTTTTCAAATATTACCGGTCTAAACTTGCGTAATGCCAATACCCTTGAAGCTTCCAGGCCAGCAGGTCCCGCTCCTATTACAGCTACCACCCTGTTCTCGCCATTCTCTTTAATATCACTATATTCTAATTCTCTTCCACTTTGAATATTGATTGCACATTGACAAGGTGTCGGACTGATATCAGCCGACATTAAAGTTTCCATACAATGAAGACAACAGATACACTTTCTTATTTCGTCTTTTTGCCCGGTTTTAGTCTTGTTGGACCATTGCGGATCTGCATAATGCAGTCTGGCAGAACCAATAAAGTCAAGTTTTCCTTCGCTCAGTGCCTTATCAGCAAATTCGGGATCCCGAAATAATGCGACTCCAATAACTGGTATTCTTACAGCTTTTTTAACTGCTTCCGACAGATACAATTTCCATCCCTGTTCAAAAGAGAATGGTTCCCAGGCCACATTCATGCTTTCGTAAATACCTGAACTCACATCAATTGCATCTACACCTGCTTTTTCAAGGTGTTTTGCGATTTTCACTCCATCTTCCAGATGCAATCCCTTACCTGGCAGGCCAGCAGCTTCAAGAAATTCATCCACTGATAAACGAACAATTAATGGAAAATCACTCCCACAAGAGTTTCTAATTCCTTTTACGATTTCATCCAAAAATCGCAGCCGATTTTCAAAACTTCCACCATAACGGTCCTGACGTAAATTTGTATAAGGACTTAAAAATTGATTAATCAAATATCCATGTGCTCCATGTACTTCAACTCCGTCAAAACCAGCCGTTTTTACCCTGACTGCAGCTTTAACAAACTTCTCAACCATTTCTTCGATCTCCAGTGTGGTCATTGCTGCTACAGGCTGGTGCACCGCTTTACATTCAACCTCACTGGGAGCTGGTAAAGGTAAATTTCCATTAATTGCACTTATTCCTTGTCTGCCTGGATGATAAATCTGGACACAAATTTTACAGTCGTGTTTATGAATTTCCTGTACCAGACGATTCAATCCTGGTAAAAACTTATCATCTGAAACTGATATCTGATTATTATTCCCTTTACCTCTTAATCCATCAACAATAGCACACTCTGTAATAATGAGCCCTACGCCACCACGAGCCCGTGCACCATAAAAAGCAATATCCCTTTCTGAAACACTACCATCGGAATTTGCCAAATGATTTCCCATTGCTGTCATGACTATCCGGTTCCTGGTTCTCATGTCCCCTATAATACCTTCAGAAAACAGATGTGAAAACATTAGCTCCTCCTTTAATAAACTGGTAGTAATTTGTTTTTATAGTGCAACCTGATATTGAGTGTCGTTTATATTTACAACAGCTATATAGCATTATACCATTTTTTCGATGTTTTGAACATGATCTCAATTAACCTTACCCGAAATTTACTGACAATACAGACCTGCTGTACGAATCCGGGCCATAGCATAATCTCCAATCCCCCTGAAATTAAATCTATGATTGCATAAACATATCTGTGTGCAGATATGTCCAAAATCATTGTCGATGTCAAAACAAACTCACGTTAAGAAAAAAATAGATATTGTAGATAATGGCTCAACAGTATCTGCTTTACGCCCCAAAGAATGTCAGTTAAATATAATTTAAATAAATAACCTGTCATGATCCAATAAAAATTTGATTCAACCTAAATCGGACGATAAAATTTACGCTGATCTGCATAGTGGCATTGAACAGAAAGGATTTTATTGCTGTGAAGGCCATAAGGTAATGGTGAATTGTAAGTTGTGAATTATGAATGGTGAATGAAGAAAAAAATACAATCGTTGTCGTTGTCGTTATCGTAATCGTAATCGTTATCCCAATAACTGCATATTATGTGTTCTGGATCTAATTCTTTATACCAATGTCCACGAAGCAGATCGCGCAAAGGAATTGTCTGTCTTAGGTTCAGTAAAAAATCGCTGAGAAAATTTAATTTTTTACAGACAAATGTTTCATTTATTTTTCATTAATACTGTGGCTATGAACTTGCCTGAATATCGGATCAGCTAATCTTTTTCCTTTTACACAAGTTTATTTCGCGTATAAAAGCATAATTGCCTGGATTGAGCAGTAGGCAGAAAGCTCTGTTTGGTTTCGACAAAAATAAACCCGATAACAACTCTTTTTTTGCGATAATTGTGACCTTAATCGTCTCTATCCTGGTTTGTCTGCTGTTGGGGATTGTAAATATGTTTTCACATTTTCAGCTTTCCGAAATAGAGAACTCAAATTGCTCTCAACACATTTAATGACAATCGGTTAAACTATCTACTCAATGATGGCATAGTAATTGTTTTTGATATACTGATGAACACAAATACCGTTCAAGAATAAGTCATTTGTGTTTTCCTTTGTTTAATATAGTACAACTTAAAACAGTGAGGAAATTATGCTGAAAAAAGTTCTTTTTACAGCACTGGCTTGTACAGCCATGGTATTTGCTGCTGGTGATACATCTCAACAACAGCAACAGGATCAGGGTGGTGCAGCCGGACAACAGGAAATGATGAGTACTCAGGGAACTATTCAGGAAATAAATATAGAAGAAGGTTATTTCACACTGGAAACCCAGGAAGGAACAGATACGATCTACTTTGATGAACAGCAGCTCAATATCAGTCTTGATGAATTGTCTCAAATGCAGGGAGAGGATGTTGAAGTCCAATATACAACTGAAAATGGAAGAAAAACAGCTGTAATGATCGCTCCTGCCGGTCAGGGTGGTGCTGCTGGAGAGGGTGAAAAAAAACAAAATGGTCAAAAGCCTGAAGAGCAGCCACAGGAAGAAATGCAATGATAAGCTGCTTACAAATCATCTGAATAATATGAGACTCACTTTAGGGTAGAGTGAGTCTCATTTTTTATTTATCCTGCCAATAAGAATTCTTCAAAACCGTAATTCCATACCAAAACACTGTATTCCACTGCTTAGTTCTTAATCAATCGTTTATCTTTATTCAGATTGAATGAATTTATGATATCGAATATCAGGGAGAGTGTTTGAAAAAATTGAACTATAAAGGCAGACTCATTTCAAAAAACAAGTTTTGGCTTTTCTATCAGTATTAAACAGTAAACAAACAGCTTACCCTTACACTGTTTGTCTTATCTGTCATATAGTAATTACAAAAGAATAAAAATATTTAGCTATCACACATGGCAATTAAATATTCCACCCTAAACTGCAAAAGTATCAGCCGCCTTGCGAATCCTGAATCCCTATAAAGCAGAGGAATTGCACAGATTCTCCTGTCGGTTGCCGACGAGAGGTATTTAATTGCGGAATAATAATCAGAACATAGAACAGGCATTTTCAGTTACACACATAATTTAAATATGAAATCAGTTATTCTAATTTTGCTTTTCTTTACTGTTACCCTGACAGAGTCCTCGCCAGTTACAAAACAAGTAAAAGCTCACAGATTTTCTTCACCTGATTACAAAAGAATATCTTCAATACCCGATTATTATCAGAAAGAAAACCGCTTCGGTACCTATCCGCTAAATGGTTCCATGCACTGTGGTCCGGTTGCTGTTTCAAATTCACTCATCTGGCTTAGCAAAAACGGCGTTGCTTCGCTAGTCCCATCAAGCGGGGATGATCTTCTCGACCAGCATAATATCATAGAAAAACTAGCCTCAAAAGAATACATGAACACACGCTCTATCGGATCAACTGTACAGGATTTGTGTAGAGGATTAAAAAAGTATCTTGATGAAAAAGCTATTGAAGGGCTGCTGCTTTTTGAGGGTATGTACACTGTTACTGATAAATTCAGGGGTGACACTCGTCCTGATCTTGACCGGATTATAAAACATACCAAAGGATTAAGGGCTGCATGGCTTAACATAGGATGGTACAGATATGACCCCGATACAAATGAGTATCGGAAAACAGGTGGCCATTGGGTCACTCTTTCAGGATACAAGAATGAAAACAGTTCAGACATTCTGATAATTAATGACCCTGCTACCAAAGAGAGGCAGATGGAGTATCTAGAGATTGAGCCAATCATTGATGGCACCATTATTAATGGTAACAGAAATTTTCCAGTAAATGCCTCAGGATTCTTTCGGTTTAAAACCGGTAAAAACAGATACGGAATAATCGGGGGAGTTGTTTATCTTTCACTCGAAAATGAAGAAATAATTGCTGGTGTATAAAAACATTAAATAATACCTAAATAGAGATAATTAATTTACAGCTTGTCCCGCAGTACGGGAATGAGCTGCACAGCATCACTACCGCAGAAAGGGTTTTATTGCTGTGAAGGTCATAAGGTAATGGTGAATTATGAATTATGAATGGTGAATGAAGAAAAAAAACTACAATCGTTATCGTTATCGTTATCGTTGTCGTTATCGTTGTCGTTATCGTTATCGTTATCGTTATCGTTATCGTTGTCGTTGTCGTTATCGTTGTCGTTGTCGTTGTCGTTGTCGTTGTCGTTATCGTTGTCGTTATCGTTGTCGTTATCCTATAACTTCATATCAAGCGTTCTGGATCTGATTCTTAATATTAATGTACGCGAAAAAGACTCGCGTAAAGGAATCATTACTATTCAGGTAATATAATTGTTTATCCTGATGTAACACATATCCTGCATACAATAAAATTACTATTCGTTTAGTTCACCTTACCCTTATAATCTTTTTCGACACCAGTAATTGCAATAAAATCAGATGATCACAATCAGAATCGTTTAATTGGATGTCATCCAACAATATGCACCTGTTTTCGTAAAATAAACCTGTTTATTCAGTATGTTTTTTCCGGATTATTCACTTTAACGTTCAAGTATGATTTTTTTGTATAGCAATTTCTGGCAAACCTGTATCTGGACAGAACATTTTTTCTCCTTTTAATTATTATCCATTCTCCCCAGCTGTTTTTAATGGCCTTTTATTTGCACATCGAGTAATTCTGGAGGGCTCACATCAGCACCGTAGTTTATTCAGTATCTTAAAGGAGGACCAATGAAAGCTTCACTCACCTTTCTATTATTAACATCTGTAATCCTTGCACAAACCTATAACAGCCAATCGAGATTTGGTCTTGACGAGCCAAATTATATCATTACAGGTTTTGGTTCAGATCAGAGTTCTGGAAATGGAATTTTAACCAGAAAGGATAATCAGGTTAAGTTCAGGCTAAGTGTTTATTACAAATTGTTTGGTTATGGTTATGGTTTATCAGGTCTTTATCTTAAATATGCACAAAATTCGCTTATCAATCTTTGGGGACACAATGCAGCCAGTTACAGTAATGATATGAAACCGGAAATATTTACTTATCTCGATTTACGCACAGAATATGACAATATACCTTATGTTCCCCGTTTTAAAGCAGGTCTCACACATGAAACCAACGGACTTGCAGGCAGTGCTGGCCAGAGCTGGAATAAATTGACAGGTGCACTTGAAATAGGTGAAAACTGCCTGACAGACTTTTTCTTCTCTGTATCATTTTGGCGTGGTTTTGGAATCAATGAAAACAACAGTGACATTATGGATTATGCTGGTAACGGTGCTGTCAAGCTTGCCTATTATCATCATAAAAATGATGAATTAGCGTGGGGTACATCCATTGATGCACATTTCAGGCTGCGTGATGCAACTTTTACAAATGTAGAGACATCCCTTTACCTTAACCCGTTTTACGGTGCAGGTACATCCTGGGCACCAATGGTAATGCTTCAGTATTACTGGGGAGGAGCAGAATGCTTACGCAATTATTCATCAAAGGCACACTCTCTCCGTCTGGGATTGGCTTTCATGTAACAAAAACAGATTTACAAAAATACCTCAGGAGATCTCCTGTTCAATGAAATTACAGATTTCCTGAGGAGATTTTTGTATGGATAACATAAATTTCTATGCTTGTTGATTTTTTTTGTATCTCATACTGACCCTTATAAAAAGCTCAAAACCATAAATATCTTTTTTGTGATTTCATACGCCCTCAAACTATCTTCACTGGTTCTTTCAGATAAACAATTTTTGAATTTAAAACTTGCATTCCGAGTCCACTAATTAAAAACTTGATTGACGAATATTTCACTTCAATACATAATTAGGAAACAAACACAGTACACTTTTTCGAATTAATTCATTAATGCAATTTTCTAATCAATTCAGGTTAAACATGATCAAAAAAGAATCAAGTATTAAACTGTTTTTTCAACAAAATGAAAAACTATACAAGGAACTTTTATTGAAATTTCCGGAAGCAGTTCTTCTTTTTGATTCAACTGGTTCAGTTTTTTTTGCAAATTCAAGACTTTCCGGGATTTTAGGTTTCGATTGCGAATCAGAAATTACAGATATCAGCATTTTCAACCTTTTAGACGAAAACAGATATACAGATTTTCAATTCTTTGTTTCAGACTGCAATAGCAATAAAACTATTAACAGATTTGAAACTGTAATGATAAAGAAAAACGGCACTGCATTTTTTGCAGAGCTCAATATGTCAAAACTGGAATTTGAGCAAAAGACTGTTTTTATGTGTATTATCAGAGATATTTCTGAAGCAACCGAAGCCAGGGACAGCACCACTTTAAATTTAACTAAAACTGAACATCCTGCCGGCAAACCAGCACATGACTTCAATAACTTAATCGGGGTAATAACCGGCTATGCAGATATTATAAGTCAAAAATACAAACACGACCCCAAACTTCGGAAGTATTCCCAAATGATTATTTCAGCAGCAACCAAGATATCAAAACATGTTGAAAAACTATTCTCTATAGAATCGGCCGTGAAACCTGTTACTGACTCTGAAATCAAAACAGAACAACCTGTTAAAAAGATAAAAACCGGTATTCTTGTTGTTGATGATGAAAGTTTTATGCGTGATGCGATCAAAGAGATGCTTTCATGGACAGGTTACAGGGTAATGACCTGCACTGACGGGAAAAATGCGGTAGAACTGTTCAAATCCAGCCATAATGAGATTGATCTTGTTATAATAGACATGATTATGCCGGAAATGAACGGAATAGAATGTTATAAACTGCTTAGAGAAATTAAAAAAGATGTCCGGGTATTACTTTCAACTGGATACAGAATAGAAAAAGAGCAGCAGAAAATCTTCAGCGAAGGTATTGCAGGAATAATACATAAACCTTTTGTTTCGGAACAACTTGAAAAAGCTGTTTTATCAGCACTCAATAAATACTGATATTCATGATATTCCAATAACAGGTATTGACATCACCCATTACTATCTATTATCATACTTAATTTAATTACATTAATTTTCCAAATTAAGGAGATTTATGATCAAATTAAATGAAAACTATCTTAAGCTAAAATCATCTTACCTTTTTTCGGACATTTCCAGAAAAGTTGCTGCTTTTCAAAAAGAAAATCCGGAAACAGATATTATTCGCCTAGGTATTGGAGATGTCACACGTGCATTGCCGCAAGCATGTATTGATGCATTTCATCGCGCAGTCGACGAGTTATCTGCCGAATCTTCATTCAGGGGATATGGTCCGGAAAAAGGATATGAATTCCTAAGGAAATGTATTGCGGAAAATGATTTTCAAACTCGAAATGCAGATATCAGCGCTGATGAAATATTTGTCAGTGATGGTGCCAAATGTGATACCGGTAATTTTCAGGAGCTCTTTGCTGCGGATATCAATATAGCTGTTCCAGATCCGGTTTATCCTGTATATGTCGACACAAATGTCATGTCTGGTCGTACATCAACATTTGAAAACGGAAGATATGGTGGTATTCACTATCTCGATTGCACTGAAAATAACGGCTTTGTCCCTTCAGTACCGGATAAAAAAGTAGATTTGATCTATCTGTGTTTTCCAAATAATCCTACCGGTGCAATCGCTACAAGAGAACAGTTAAGCGAATGGGTAGAATATGCACGAAAAGAAAAAGCGTTAATACTGTATGATGCTGCTTATGTTGCTTTTATTCGTGATCCGTCAATTCCTCAAAGTATTTATGAAATTGAAGGTGCAAAGGATGTTGCTGTTGAATTCAGAAGTTTTTCAAAAACAGCCGGATTTACAGGTACCAGATGTGCCTATACTGTTGTTCCAGAAACATGCATGATTTATGATAGTGAAGGTAACAAACACTCTCTTCATGACCTGTGGAACCGGCGTCAATCGACTAAATTTAACGGTGTTTCATATCCTGTTCAAAGAGCTGCTGAAGCTGCATATTCTGAAGAAGGTCAAGAACAGGTTCGTGAATTAACTGATTATTACCTCGAAAATGCTGCATTAATACTGGACAAAATGACCCAACTGGGGTATTGCTGTACAGGTGGAACCAATTCACCTTATATCTGGATTAACAGTAAATCTGATTCATGGAAATTCTTCGATCTTTTATTAAATAAAGCTGGTGTTGTGTGTACTCCCGGAGTCGGTTTTGGAAAATGCGGTGAAGGATATATAAGAATCAGCTCTTTCAATATGAAAGAGAAGGTACAACAAGCTCTTGAAAGAATTTCAACCGCACTTTAAAGACTCAGTTAAGTGTTAAAGATGAGGAACGATATTTAATACCTTATCCAGATTTGTAAGCTCAAAAAGCCGGTTTAAATAAGAATTCCGATCGGGATTGGTGTTGCATATTACCAATTCCCGATTCTCTTTCTGCATCAGGGTATGATAATAAACTATTGTACCTAACCCATGGCTGTCTATAAAATTTGCACAGCTTACGTCCAGTATAACCCTGCTGTATTTTTTCTTATAAAGCTGGTCGATTCTCCTCTGAAATTTTTTAACATCAGCATCAATTATACGGCCAGTCAGTTCCATCATCGGAACACCATCATTCATCCTGACTACTATTTGCAAAGCAATTGAATCTGTGGTACTCATCTAATTGCCCCCCCTTCTTAATTAATAGTCGATATCTACAATATTATGATTATAAAAATAAAAAGTCAACTGTCTGTGATTATTAAGTATGGAATACAAGCTGCTCAAAACTATTCAGTAAACAAATACAGGTTCCCCGACTCTATTATAGAGCAAAATTGGTAAAAAAGCCGATTAAATCATTTTATAAAACCTGCTGGTCGAAACTGCTTACAAATCGAACCTTCTGACAAAATCAGCAGGTTCACTGTCTTTGGCTGAAAATGCTGTTATTTGCAATTCAATGCCTGTTAAGTTCCGAATTGATGATACTGCATAACAGACTAATATCAGTGCAGATAAAAACTGGTAATTATTATCTGGACAACAATTATATTTTTACATTCATGGAGAGTTAATTTTGTAGAGTAATAATCGTAATATTCGGAACCATTTTACATGCAGAAGCCCTTAAATTATAAAATTCAGAGGTATTAACCCTTGAACTGTTGAGTATAAAAACAGCTTTTTTAAGAGATGATACTAAATTTTTTACAGGGCTTTCAAAACTGATTTATACCGGTTCCCAGTCAAACCTTTATCTCAATTGAATCAGCAAAAGATGAGATCAGTATGATTATTTATAATATTCATCCGGACAATCCACAGAAACGTTTTATCGATTCAGCAGTGCGTATCTTGAAAATGGAAAACGGCATTGCAGTATACCCTACCGATACCGTGTATGGTATTGGTTCTGCAATCAGTAATTCTCAGGCATTGGATAAAATAAGCCGGTTCATCAAAAAAGATAAGAAAAAGTTATTTTCATTTCTTTGCAGTGATTTTTCACAAGTCTCCAGATACACCTGTTTATCAAATTCTAATTTTAAACTCATGAAACGATATCTCCCCGGACCATACACTTTCATTTTACCAGCTTCCAATCTGGTACCCAAAAAGATCTGTCCTAAAAGGAAAACGGTCGGAATCAGGATACCTGATTGCAAAGTAATAATGGATCTGATTGCAGCACTAGATGAACCCATTGCCAATACATCTATCAGTCTTCCCGGAAACCTGCGTGGCGATCCTTATGAAGTCAAAAAGGCCGTTGCAAACGATGCAGACATACTGCTTGACATAGGAGTTCTGGAGAATCCAACAGGGTCAACTATTATTGATCTTACAAGTGAAACTCCGGAAATAACCCGTTTTGGTAAAGGATCCTGGAACGAATAGAACATGAGATTACCATAGTACTGAAGCATGTAAATGTCCGGGAATCAGGTTATATTTTTGAAAACTGCCAAAATATCAGGAAGGAAATAAATGGGAAAAGAACTAAACCGTCTTATAGATATAGTCAGACAGTTGAGGAGTCCTCATGGATGTCCATGGGATCGAGAGCAGACTCATAAAAGCATCTTATCATGCGTGCTTGATGAAGCTTATGAGTTTTTTGAAGCTGTTGATGAAAATGATTCTTATAAGATGAAAGAAGAACTGGGTGACCTTTTACTTCAAATTATTCTCCATTCTCAAATAGCCAGTGAAGAAAATCGTTTTACGATTGAAGATGTGGCAAGAGAAATAAATGAAAAACTGATCAGACGCCATCCTCATGTATTTGGTAATACTACAGTTTCAGACTCATCTGAAGTTATCCATAACTGGGAAATTATCAAAAAAAAGGAAAAAGGGAAAGAGAACAGGAAATATCTTGTTGATGCTGTTCCCGAAGCTCTTCCAGCTTTATTCAGGGCAGAAAAAATCCAGCGCAGAGTAACACGGGCTGGTTTTGACTGGAAAAGTGCACCTCCTGTTTTTGATAAGGTTGTAGAAGAATTTGATGAATTTCGTGAAGCTTATATGAAGGGTGAGGTTGATCATGCAGAAGAAGAACTTGGCGACATACTATTCTCTTTAGTTAATGTAGCACGCCACTCGGGTATCAGTGCTGAAGACGCCCTCCGCAAAACTGTTCATAAGTTTGAAAAACGGTTCAGGTATATTGAAGACAAACTGAGGGAAAACGGCAAAACAGTTCAGTCTTCAACGCTTGAAGAAATGGATTTTTACTGGCAACAAAGCAAGACCTGTTTGAAATAGAATAATTTTTCCTGCAAATTACAGGCTATTGGCTTTCAGTTTTGTATTATTAAGTAAATATCTTTTTGTCTGTAATGTTGTTTATTTTATCCCATTCTTTCAGAAACAGACCTGCCTGTAAAACCAGAGATGTGTGAGTCCGGCAATTTAGATTTGCTGCTGATATAAACAGTTCCTGGCAATTCTTGATATAACAGATTGAAAGAATTCCTTTGTAAACAATAAAACAATGGTTTCATGCTGTCCGTCTGTATCATCAGACAAGCATGAAACCTTCACTACCACAAGTACAATCTGAAAGTTATCTGTTTTTAAATTCCATTAAATGGTTTCCGTTATTGTATTTGCGTTAAAATATTAACTGATAAAAAGCATCTCCCTGTACTTTGGAAGGTGCCATATAGAATCCGGCATTATATTTTCCAGAGCATCTACATGTCTGCGTATATGTTCCATATGCGGTTTCAAGTCCGAAAAGAAAAATGCTGTTTTGGTTTCAAGTCCCATGGATTCCGATCTGTTTAAAATGTTTTCCAGTTCTTTCATGTTTTTCCGAACATAATAGATATGTTCAGAAATTGTTGTAAAAGCCTCTTTTCTATCTTCAATTATATCCGCAGAAAACTTGACAGCTCCGTTTTTGCTCAAATCAATCAAAGTATCAAGTCCTGAAGCAACAGAGGACTGATATTCATAAGCGGCCGGAAGAATCTGTGTATTTACAATTTCTTTCAATGTTCTGGCTTCAATATCAATTACTTTCTCATACAATTCCAGCCAGATATTATATCTGGCTTTTAGTTCTACATTGGTTAATACTCCATGACGTTCAAAAAGGTCGATCGCTTTTGGACTGACAAACGCTTTCAATGCATCAGGTGTAGAAGCGATGTTTGGGAGTCCCCGCTTCTGTGCTTCCTTGACCCATTCATCCGAATAGTTATTTCCTTCAAATAATACAGATCTTGATTCCTTTATAACCCCAGAAAGAGCTTTTAAAACAGCGCTGTTGAAATTGGAATTTGTTTTATGTTCCTCTTTTATTCTTTCAGTAACAATTAAAAAAGCATCAGCAACGATTGTATTAAGTACTGCTATTGGTGTAGATATGTTCATGGCACTTCCCAGAGCCCTGAACTCAAATTTTTGTCCAGTAAAGGCAAAGGGTGATGTTCTGTTTCTGTCGGTTGTATCTCTGATGAATTTTGGAAGTAATTTTACACCCAGATCAATAAGATCCTGCTTTTTTGCTTCTACAATTTTGCCATTTTCGATCATTGAAATAACTTTTGAAAGCTGTTCTCCAAGATAAACACTGATAATAGCTGGTGGCGCTTCATTTGCTCCCAGCCTGTGTTCATTACCTGCAGAAGCCACCGAAGCCCGAAGAAGATCAGCATTATTATACAAAGCATAAATAACGGAACAGAGTACAGTAAGGAATATCAGGTTGGTTTCAGGTGTTTCTCCCGGATTCAGAAGATTATTTCCCTTATCATCACAGATCGACCAGTTCAGATGTTTTCCGCTGCCATTTACACCAGCAAAAGGTTTTTCATGAAGCAGACATACCAGCCCATGACGATGGGCTATGGTTTTCATGATATTCATCAGTAATTGATTATGATCTGCAGCCAGATTTGATTGCTCAAAAATTGGTGCAAATTCGTACTGATGAGGTGCGACTTCATTGTGCTTGGTTGTCAATGGTATTCCAAGATTGTACGCTTCTACTGCTACATCATGCATATAATGAAGTACACGCTCTTTTATAGAACCAAAATACTGATCTTCAAGCTGCTGACCTTTTGGTGATGATGCGCCGATAAGGGTGCGACCAGTAAGCAAAAGGTCTGGTCGCATCCTGTAATATGCTTCATCAATTAAAAAATATTCCTGCTCTGCACCACTGGTAGATGCTACAAATCTGGTATCATATTCAAAAAGTTTCAAAAGTTCAACAGCAGCTTTACTTAAAGCGCTCTCACTTCTTAAAAGCGGCAGTTTTTTATCAAGGGCATCACCAGTGTATGAAATAAAGATAGTAGGTATACAAAGTGTTTTTCCATTGTCAACTTCAGTTATGAAAGCCGGTGATGACGGATCCCATGCAGTATAACCACGGGCCTCAAAAGTTGCCCTGATTCCTCCAGAAGGAAATGATGAAGCATCCGGTTCACCTTGTATCAGTTTATTTCCTGAAAATTTTTCAATAACACTCCCTGTATTACTGATAGTAATAAATGAATCATGCTTTTCCGCAGTCAACCCAGTCATAGGTTGAAACCAGTGAGTATATGAAGTCGCGCCATGTGAAATAGCCCACTCTTTCATCGAATGAGCAATTTCATCTGCCTGATCTTTGGTAATAATTACTCCATCCTCCTGCCACGCTTTAAATGCTTTAAAGGTTTTTTGTGAAACCATCTTTTGCATCGTTATCTCACTGAATGTATTCTTTCCGAAATAAGACGAAACCTGAGTTGGTATTACGACTTTTTCAATTTTCATTGCCTCTATCAACTGTGTTACCTCACTGCGACTGCCCATAGAATACCTTTCTGATTATGCCGGCTCAGATCCAGCTTTGAAATTATTTAGCAACAAATTATACCTTGAATTTAGTTATGAACATTTTTGTTCCGACCTCATTAATATGCAAGTTGTGTACCAAATATTTAAATTACGGTTTATACAATAATAAGATTATTAAACCCTTGTTTTTTTTAGCTTTAAACTGCTCATAACAGATCCAGCACTTATTCTTGTGAACATAAGTATACAATCTTTCGATACAATTTTGTACAACTATGACCTTAATGTACATTTTTGTATTGATTAATCCGGTTCAATATAAATCCATTTTCAGCCAAATGGTATCTTTATCAATAAATTTATTACCAAGTTATACGATTAATCTCACATTCAGTAATAATTTCATTTCCAGAAATAGTTTTACATAATCCTGTAATCCCTGCCCTCTAAGAATATTTCTACATTTGCTCAAAAACACTCCCCCAAACCAGCCATATGCTTTTATCAGGAATCACTGATTATTTATCAAAATCTGTTAGTTAAAACTTCTCCTGCTTCCACTTCATATTTCTTAAAAAAATACAAAAACGAGTTGTGATACATTTCTGTACAGAAAAATTGCATTAATTATGATATGATGAAACCATTCACAAATGACCTTTTATTCCGACTACACGATTTCTGTCTGATATAAGTACATTTTATTCTATGTAATTCAATGGCACAATTGTTGCATATTTATGAAAAAAATTTTGATAGATAATAACATCTGAAATCATATGAAAAGCAGCAATGAACTACACAACAACTTTGACAGTAAATCTTATAATACAATCATAGTTGCATAGAAAGGTTTCTTACGTGCAATCAATCAGCGACCAATTAAATTGCAGAAAACGCTTAAGGGAGACAGGTTTATACGATCCAGCATTTGAACATGACAGTTGTGGAGTGGGTTTTGTTGTCAATGTCAACGGAGAGCATTCCCATCAAATAGTAACTGATGGTATTACAGTACTTAAAAATCTGGCGCATCGGGGAGCAATTGGCGGCGATTCCAGAACAGGTGATGGAGCGGGAATTCTGGTTTCAATACCACACAAGTTTTTTCAAAAGGAATGCAATAAAAACAGTATCGCTTTACCGCAAGAAGGCTCATACGGAGTATTGATGCTCTTTCTTTCCCGGGAAGAAAACCGCCAAACCCAGGCAAAAAAACTGATTAATTCTGTTATTTTATCTGAAGGCGGAAAAATTCTTGGATACAGGGATGTTCCGGTTTTTCCTGAATGCCTCGGAGATATGGCTCGTCAATCAATGCCATATATTTGCCAGGCTATTATCTCTTTTGGATCAACAAGCGGCAACAAGCTGGAACATAAACTGTATATTGTGCGAAAATGTATTGAACGACAGGCCAGAATACATCAGTTTACCATTGATGATTTGTACATACCTTCATGTTCATCGAAGACTGTTGTTTACAAAGGCATGTTTGTCGCGCCTCAGCTCGAAGAGTTCTATCCGGATCTGAATGATCCTGATTTCGAAAGCTGTTTCTCTCTGGTTCATCAAAGATACAGTACCAACACTTTTCCATCATGGCCTTTAGCTCAACCTTTCCGCTATATGGCTCACAATGGAGAAATCAATACTCTTCGTGGTAATATCAATAAAATGACTGCACGTGAAAAGAACATTCACTCAAAACTATTTGGTGATGATACAGAAAAGTTGCTTCCTGTAGTTGAAAAAAACCTCAGTGATTCAGGAATATTTGACAATGTTTTTGAATTGCTATGTATGGGAGGACGTTCTGCAGAGCACTCAATGATGATGATGGTACCGGAAACATTCGGACAAAGGTATCATATCAGTGAAGATAAACGGTCGTTTTTTGAATTTCATGCTGCCATAATGGAACCATGGGACGGACCGGCTGCGATAGCTTTTACTGATGGTATTCGGATAGGTGCCACACTCGACAGAAACGGATTAAGACCAGCCCGTTATGTTATCACGCAAAATGGCAAAGTAGTTTTGGCCTCAGAAACCGGAGTTCTTGACATCGCTCCCGAGGATATTCAGAGCAAAGGAAGACTGGCTCCAGGAAAAATGCTTATAATCGATACAGAGAAAAAAAGGGTTCTTTTCGATAATGAAATCAAGGCTTCTGTTTCGAGACAAAAACCTTATCGTAGATGGCTTGAGAAAAACAGAATTGAACTTAAAGGATTATTCGGGATTCCCGGACCTGTTGACATTAATGACAGTAATCACCATTTACGACTTCTGAACGTTTTCGGGTATACATTGGAAGAGATATCAGTTGTAATTAAATCCATGGCTGAAAATGCTCAGGAACCGGTTTTGTCGATGGGTAATGACGCTGCATTGGCGGTCCTTTCTGATCGACCTCAGTTACTTTACAACTATTTCAAACAGTTATTTGCACAGGTAACAAATCCCCCAATCGATCCATACCGCGAAAACCTGGTAATGTCCTTAATGAGTTTTATAGGAAGGGAAAAAAATCTTCTTGATGAAACACCAGAACATTGTCATCAGATCAAGCTTACACACCCTGTACTCTCGAATGATGACATCATAAAACTGCGCAACATTGACACTGAAGGATACAGGTGTTGTACTCTCGGGCTTCTGTTCGATATATCTGTTGGTGAAAAAGGACTTGAAACAGCCCTGATTGAACTTTGTAAAACCGCAGAAAATAAAATTAATGAAGGCTATTCTCTTCTGATTCTGTCCGATCGGGGAGTAGATAAAACAAAAGCACCAATTCCAGCTCTGCTGGCAACTTCAACTATTAATCATTATTTGACGAAGGCTAAAATCAGACACTTGACCGGACTTATAATCGAGACTGGTGAAGTTCGTGATGTACACCATTTCGCCACTCTGATCGGTTATGGTGCAAGCGCTGTCAATCCGTATATGGCATTTGAAATATTATTTGACCTCAAGAAAAAATGTAAACTGGACATGAGAATTGAAACTGCAGTCGAGCATTACATAACAGCAGTTAAAAAAGGGTTATTAAAAGTCATGTCCAAAATGGGAATTTCAACTATCAGGAGTTACAGAGGAGCACAGATTTTTGAAGCAGTCGGTTTAAACGAACAGTTTATAAACAAATATTTCCCCGGCACTTCATCACGTATCGGAGGGATAGGAATTCAGGAAATTGCTCATGAAGTTATAGAGCGTCATTCAGATGCTTTTGCCAAAAATGAAAACGAACTGAAAGTTATTGACTCTGGAGGAAATTTTCATTTCAGAAGAAATTCTGAAAAACATTTATATACCGCAGAAGCAATTGCACTTATTCACAGGGCTGTACGCGAAAAAAATTACAGTCTGTATAAAGAATATGCACAGCATATAAATAATACCAGCAAAAACCTTTGTACTTTAAGGGGACTTTTCAAATTCAGGAAAAGGGAAAGCATTCCTTTGGAAGAAATTGAGCCAGCAGAATCAATTGTTAAAAGATTCGTCAGTTCTGCAATGTCCTTTGGCTCAATAAGCAAGGAAGCTCATGAAACAATTGCAATTGCAATGAACCGGCTTGGAGCAATGAGTAATTCGGGTGAAGGCGGAGAAGATGAAGAACGCTACAATCCATTGTCAAATGGAGATTTGAAGAAAAGCATGATTAAACAGGTAGCATCTGGACGCTTCGGAGTTACATGTAATTATCTGGTTAATTCAGCTGAACTTCAGATTAAAATGGCGCAAGGTGCAAAACCTGGTGAAGGTGGTCAACTTGCGGGATTGAAAGTTGACGAGACTATTGCACGTGTCAGATTATCCACACCCGGGGTTACCCTGATCTCTCCTCCTCCGCATCATGATATCTATTCCATCGAAGATCTTGCACAGCTTATCTTTGATCTCAAAAATGCAAACAGGGACGCCAGAGTTTCTGTAAAGCTTGTGGCTGAAGCCGGTGTAGGGACCATTGCAGCCGGTGTTGCGAAAGGTAAAGCTGACATGGTCCTGATAAGTGGTCATGACGGAGGCACCGGGAACTCACCTATTTCATCAATCAAATATGCCGGTATACCATGGGAAATCGGACTTGCTGAAACACAGCAGACACTGGTACTAAACAATCTCAGAGACCGGATCCGGATACAGACAGATGGTCAAATGAGAACAGGACGGGACATTGTAATTGCCTCGCTGCTTGGTGCTGAAGAGTTTGGATTCGGAACTGCATCACTCGTATCACTTGGTTGTGTAATGATGCGAAAATGTCATCTCAATACATGCCCGGTCGGTGTTGCAACCCAGGACAAAAAACTTCGCAGGAAATTCTGCGGGAAACCAGAACATCTTATCAACTTCATGATGTTTGTTGCACAGGATGTCAGAGAAATCATGGCACAACTGGGATTCAGAAACATGGATGAAATGACAGGACGAGTCGATATTCTTGATGTAAACAGTGCAATTGACCACTGGAAAACAAAAGGCCTGGATTTTTCACGAATTCTTACGAAACCCGCCGTCTCCCCTGATACTCCCCTCAGGTGTACCGGTAAGCAGGAACATGATTTCTCGATGAGCATTGATAATGAACTTATCCGTAAACTAATAGTTTCTATGGACAATAAGGAAAAAACAACCATATCAATGCCAATACGTAACTGTAACAGAACTGTCGGGACAGCACTTTCTTCTGAAATCTCCAGACGATATGGCAGTAACAGCCTTCCTCATGATTCTATCAGATGCAAATTTAAAGGTTCAGCAGGCCAAAGTTTCGGCGCATTTCTGGCTAAAGGAATTACATTTGAACTGGAAGGTGATGCAAACGATTATCTCGGTAAAGGACTCTCGGGTGGTAAAATCATAGTTTTTCCGGATAAAAAATCTCACTTTCGTTCTCACGAAAACATTATTACAGGTAATGTAAATCTTTTCGGAGCTACAGGTGGTTCAGTTTTTATAAACGGCATGGCAGGTGAACGGTTTGCAGTACGAAACAGTGGAGCTACCGCAGTTGTTGAAGGGGTTGGAGATCATGGATGTGAATATATGACTGGTGGAGTAGTGGTAGTACTTGGACGTACCGGGGTAAATTTTGCTGCAGGTATGAGTGGCGGGTTTGTATTTGTATTCGACAAAGATCAGCTTTTCGATACAAAATGCAATCTTGAAATGGTGGATATTGAACCGGTTACTGAAAAAAAGGATATTACTTTGCTCAAGTCTCTTATTAAACAGCATATAAAATATACAAAAAGCAGCCATGCTCTGTACCTTCTTGAAAACTGGCAGGAAACACTCCCTCTATTTGTCAAAATAATGCCCATCGAGTATCGCAGCGCACTTGCAAGGATGAAACAATTTGAATCAAAAGAAACTGAAGAGATTACAATTACTGAGGAGGTTTTCAGATAATGGGAAATACTACAGGTTTTCTTGATCATCTCAGAGTTACTGGCACTTACAGGCCAGTCAGGAGTCGGTTAAAAGATTACAAAGAATTTACAAATCAGTTAGATCAAAATATGCTTAAAATCCAGGGTTCGAGGTGTATGGACTGTGGCATTCCCTATTGCCATGCAATGGGCTGCCCTCTTGGGAATCTGATTCCCGAATGGAACGATTCTGTTTATAATGGTAACTGGCGTGAAGCATTGATCAGGCTTGAATCAACAAATAACCTGCCAGAGATTACCGGAAGAATCTGTCCGGCACCTTGTGAAGCATCTTGTACTCTTTCTATCAATGATGCTCCTGTAACATTAAAACAGATCGAACTTGCAATTATTGAATATGGATTTAACCAGGGTTGGATATCTGCTTCACCACCAGAGGTTGAAACCGGTAAAAAGGTTGCTGTCATTGGAAGCGGACCTGCTGGTTTGGCAGCCGCTCAGCAGCTTCGGCGTTTCGGCCATTCTGTAACAGTTTACGAAAAATCTGAAAAAGCCGGAGGTATTCTCAGATACGGTATTCCCGATTTTAAACTCGAAAAATGGGTAATAGATCGCAGGTTGAACCAAATGTATGATGAAGGAGTACAATTTGAAACCAATGTTAATATCGGAAAAGATATCAGTGCACGATATCTCAAAAAAAACTTTGACGCTATTCTAATTACTATGGGAGCAGGTGAACCACGTAATCTTGATATTGAAGGCCGAAAATTGAATGGGGTTCATTTTGCCATGGAATATCTGATTGAATCAAACAAGCTAATTTCCGGTGAAATAGCTGCATCACAACAAAAAATCAATGCCAAAGGGAAAAACATACTGGTTATTGGGGGTGGCGATACAGGATCTGATTGTGTAGGAACAGCAAACCGGCAGGGAGCTTCACAGGTTTATCAATTTGAAATCATGCCTAAACCACTCGAATGGAAGGAATCGTGGAATCCCAACTGGCCGTACTGGCCTTTAATCCTTCGTACCTCATCGTCGCATGAAGAAGGCTGCAAAAGGGACTGGTCCGTACAAACGAGCAGATTTATCGGTAAAAATGGTAAAATTGAGGAAGTAGAATTTGTAAGAGTGAAATGGGAGCAAACCAAAGAAAATGGTGTACCGAAACCGGTTGAAATCCCTGGAAGCAAATTTTCGTTAAAAATAGACCTGGTGTTCCTTGCAACAGGCTTTCTTCATATAGAACATAATAAGTTTCTTGAAGACCTTGAGCTTAAGCTTGATCAACGCGGCAATGTCATGTTGGATGAAAATTTTTCGACATCTTCACCAGGTGTTTTTGTTGCTGGTGATTCAGCAACAGGTGCATCACTTGTTGTAAGAGCGATTTCACATGGAAGGAAGGCGGCTGAAGCGATTAATCAACAACTTAAATCCTTATAATCCGGTAATGACAGTATCGTCTCGAGTGTTCAGACTCCTGAAGAATTCAAGTTTAACCACATCTATATTTTTGCTTGCTTTTTCTTCAATCAGTACCTATTTTATGAGGTTTGGATTCAAACAATCAAGAGGTTAATTCCGAACAATAAAGAATGAGTGTTTGTCAGGATCAAGTCTTGAAATGCTCATGATTTTTACGTGACCATAATTACCCCTGATCTGTACCTGTTAAAACCAGACAATTTTATTATTAATAAGCCGGATTCAATTTTCAAACATAAAATAACCGGTAGTTTTCAATACTGAAGCATAAATCAGGAGTGAAACTGACGGTAAAATGAAAGGACGTATATGCAATCTGTTGCAATCAGCTTTTTAACTTGCTGGCAAAGGGTTATTGACGGCAATGGCATTCCTGTTGCCATAATGGGTATGCTCATTGTTTTTGCATCTTTGGCTGTGATAAGTATTATGATCGCAGCTATTCCTCACATTCTGGTTGTAGTAAACAAGTATTTTCCGGAACCTGTTGTGGTGCAGAAAAAAACTGCAAAAAAGGACAGTATCACAGATGACATCATAGCTGCAATTGGAACTGCACTATTTCATTCTTTTCAGGCATCAGAAAGTAAATAAGGAAACAACTATGACAGATATGCTTATTTCATTTTTTGGAACTACCGGATTTGCCCAACTAACAGTTGGTAACATTGTAATGATCCTGGTAGGGCTGACTTTTATATTTCTTGCAATTACAAAAAATTATGAACCTTTGCTTCTATTGCCTATCGGCTTTGGGGCGATCATTGGAAACATTCCCTCAATCCCATCTATGGGTATTGGAGTATATGATGAAGGGAGTGTGTTTGGTTATCTTTATTGGGGAGTGAGAAGCGGTATTTACCCGCCTCTGATTTTTCTTGGTATAGGAGCTATGACCGATTTTTCAACAATGCTCTCTAACCCCAAACTGATACTTCTGGGTGCTGCAGCACAGGCAGGTATTTTTATTACTCTGATTGGCGCGCTGTATCTTGGTTTTACACCCGCTGAAGCAGGTGCTATTGGAATTATCGGAGGTGCTGATGGACCCACAGCCATCTTTTTGTCTTCAAAACTTGCCCCGCATCTTCTGGGAGCTATTGCCATAGCAGCTTATTCTTATATGGGACTGGTTCCGGTTATTCAGCCACCTATCATGAAGCTTCTTACAACTAAAAAAGAACGTTTGATCAAAATGAAACCTCCAAGGACCGTTTCCAAACGCGAGAAAATCCTTTTTCCGATTTTTGGGCTCCTTGTTTGTGCCCTGATTGTCCCTGGTTCATTATCTCTTTTGGGAATGCTCTTTTTTGGTAATCTTTTAAAAGAAAGTTTTGTTACAGAGCGTCTTGCCGAAACAGCCAGAACTGCTATGGTTGACATCGTAACAATTATTCTTGGTTTCACAGTAGGAGCCAGTACTCAAGCCCAGACATTTCTTACACCACAATCACTTGGTATTTTCGCGCTTGGTGCAACTTCTTTTGCTGTCGCAACTGCTGCTGGCGTAATTTTCGCAAAAATCATGAATCTTTTTTCTAAAAATAAGGTTAACCCGCTTATTGGCGCTGCCGGTGTATCAGCAGTACCAGATTCAGCCCGCGTTGCGCAAATAGAAGGATTAAAGGAAGACCCTACCAATCATCTGCTTATGCATGCCATGGCACCAAACGTAGCCGGTGTTATAGGTTCAGCAGTCGCAGCTGGTCTTTTGTGGTCAATTTTTGTAAAATAAGCAAACAATAATTTTTTTAAATAAAGAGGAATTAAAAATGGCTAAAAAACAGATAAAATTCATGTGCAGTGCGTTTCGTGATGGTTTTCAGTCGGCATATGGCGCCAGAGTACTCACAAAAGACTTCATTCCTGCAGTTGAAGCTGCAGTTGAAGCTGGTATTGATTACTTCGAATCAGGAGGGGGTGCCCGTTTTCAGTCCCTGTATTTCTACTGTAATGAAAATGCCTTTGATATGATGGATGCATTCAGAAAAGCTGCTCCAAATGCAAATCTTCAGACCCTTGCACGTGGCGTTAATGTTGTCGGACTTGAGTCTCAACCATCTGATATCATTAAATTACATGCACAGCTTTTTAAAAAGCATGGTGTCACTACAATACGAAATTTTGATGCACTTAATGATGTAAACAATCTTATTTATAGTGGCAAAGCAATTGTTGAAGCCGGATTAAAACATCAGGTTTGTGTTACCCTGATGGAACTTCCTCCCGGATGCAGCGGTGCACACGATCCTCAGTTCTATGCAGATACGCTAAAAAAGATTCTTGATGCAGGTATACCTTATGATTCTATCTGTTTCAAAGATGCTTCAGGTACTTCAACACCTGCAAATGTTTATGAAACAATTAAACTCGCAAGAAAACTCGTACCAGAAGGTACTATAATTCATTTTCATACACACGAAACTGCCGGTACCGGAGTTACATCTTTAAAAGCTTCTCTTGAAGCCGGTGCAGATCAAATCGATCTCTCAATGGCACCATGTTCAGGAGGCACATGCCAGACTGACATACTTACAATGTGGCACGCTCTTCGTGGAACAGACTTTGATCTCGGTATTGATCCAGAAAAAGTACTCAAAGCCGAAGAAGTATTTAAAAATTGTATGAAAGACTATTTTATGCCTCCTGAGGCCAAAGCAGTAGAACCACTGATTCCATGGAGTCCGATGCCAGGTGGAGCACTTACTGCAAACACTCAAATGTTACGTGATAACGGAATAATGGAAAAATATCAGGATATCATCAAAGCCATGGGTGAAGTAGTTCGAAAAGGCGGTTTCGGTACTTCTGTAACGCCGGTTTCCCAGTTTTATTTCCAGCAGGCATTTAATAATGTGATGTTCGGAGAATGGAAACGTATTGCTGATGGTTATGGAAAAATGGTTCTTGGCTATTTTGGAAAGACTCCTGTTGAACCAGATCCTGAAGTTGTAAAAATAGCAGCAGAGCAATTAAAAATGGAACCGACAACCAAAACAGTGCTTGAAATCAACGATGCAGATCCTGATAAAGGTGTTGAAGCTGCCCGCAAGATACTTAAAGAAAATGAGATTCCTGAAACTGATGAAAATATTTTTATAGTAGCTACCTGTAAAGAAAAAGGTATCACTTTTCTTCAGGGTAAGGCAGAGCTTGGCATCAGAAAAATTGAAAAACAGGAAAAAACATCCTCTAAAGACTCAAAAGGCAGCGGCAGTTATACAGTTACCATTAACGGTAAGAACTATTCAGTCGTTATTGATGGGAACAAAACTGTTGTTAACGGAAAAACATTCAATACAGCCATATCAGAAGGTGCAGAAGCACCGGCAGCAGTATCAGGAGCAAGTGCGGGTGGTGAGGGAATTGATATCACTGCACCTATGCCAGGTAAAGTTTTCAAAATTGTATCAGCTATTGGCGAACAGGTTGACGTTGGAGACACTATCCTTATACTTGAAGCAATGAAAATGGAAACAGCTATAGACGCGACAGTTGCCGGAACAGTATCTGAAATTTCTGTTAGAGTTGGAGACCAGGTTTCAACGGGAGATGTTGTTGCTATTGTTAATAAATAATTCAAAAACAATTAAATTTTATTTTTTAAAATCCCGGGTAATTTATCCGGGATTTTTTTTGTTTTGTATTATTGGCAAACTATCTTTTTGTATTCAGAGTATGACCTGGGTACAAAACTTCTACATGACGAATAGTAGAGCGTCTGATTTGATTCATGATTCTCAATTCTTAAAGTGCAATGTCCGCAAAAAAAGACTCGCGTAAAGGAATTCGTCTGTTTTTTTATTTTTGTCAATTTTGATAGCTTTACAGGGTTGCTGCATTACATAAAAATGAAAAAGTTCCATGCAGGAAACATGGAACATTTTTCAGTTAATTTTTTCTGAGTTTAATTATTCAATATTTGTTCAAGGTCCTTTTCGGCAGTTGTTATTGGCATGATATTAAATTTTCCAACCAGGAATGAAAGTATGTTTGGGGTAATAAAAGGCGGCAAAGTTGGCCCCAAACGAATATTTTTTACTCCAAGATAAAGAAGTGACAAAAGAATGACAACAGCCTTCTGCTCATACCACGATAAAACAAACGATAAAGGGAGATCATTGATTCCGCAATTAAAAGCTCCAGCCAAAGCCTGAGCTATTTTTACTGCCGAATATGCATCATTACACTGACCAATATCCAGAAGTCGGGGAATACCACCGATATCACCTAAATCAAGATGGTTAAAACGGAATTTACCACATGCAAGGGTCAGTATAACGCTGTCTTTTGGAGTTTTTTCTACAAATTCCGTGTAATAGTTGCGTCCAGGTTTAGCACCATCACAACCTCCAACAAGAAAAAAGTGTTTTATAGCACCACTTTTTACAGCATCAACAACCTTGTCTGCAACGCTCAGCACAGCATTATGGGCAAACCCGGTCATCAACTGCCCTCCTTCTTTTTGCTCCAGTCCACCAAGTTCTTTCGCCTTTTCAATAACTTCCGAAAAATCCGTCCTTTCCACGTGTTTTACGCCGGGCCACCCGACAAGACCTGTCGTAAAAACCTGATCTTTATAGTTATCCAATGGTTTTTGAATACAATTTGTTGTAAACAGAAAAGCAGCAGGTACATTTGTAAATTCTTTCTGTTGGTTTTGCCATGCAGTTCCAAAATGACCCGCCAGATGCTCATACTTATTTAATTGTGGGTAACCATGTGCCGGCAACATTTCGCCATGAGTATATACATTTACACCAGTACCTTCAGCCTGTTTCAGAAGCTCTTCGAGATCGAGCAAATCATGACCACTTACAATAATTGCAGGCCCTTTTTTCCAGGCGGTAGACACCTTTACCGGCTGCGGGTTACCGAAATGAGAAGTATGAGCTTCATCCAGTATTTCCATTGTACGCACATTTACTTCACCACATTTGAGATTCAGTTTGACCAGTTCCTCAACCGATGGCTGATCTGATGATAAATAAGCCAACGCTTCATGGATAAAAGCAAATATTTCATCATCGGTTCTACCTAAAATCAAAGCATGATCTGCGTATGCTGCCATGCCTTTTAAACCATATAACAGAAGATGTTCAAGACTCCGTATATCCTGATCACTGTTAAACGACACAATACTATACAATTCCCCCTGTGTTATCAACATATCGATACTGTTTGCAGGTTCAAAAGCTAATAATTGTGGCAGTTTCTTTCCCGTTTCTTTTAATAACAGTTGTTTTAATCTTGAGATTACTTCGTTCCCACAGTGAACTATCTGCTCAAGACGTATGTTGTCAAAATTAACATTTGTAACAGTGCTAAAAAGCGCTTCAACTACAAACCGATCTGCATCTGCATCTTTTAGCCCTTTCTTTCGTAACTCATGGGCAAGATAACCTACGCCTTTTACCTGATGAATAATCAGATCCTGCAATGATGCAGTATCCGGCTTTTTCCCACAAACTCCAGACACATTACATCCGGTTCCTCTGGCAGCCTGCTCACACTGATAACAAAACATACTCATAAAAGCTCCTTTGATAATAAATCGTTTGCTTCAACAAGGTAACACTCATTGATTACCTTTTTTTCAATCCTTACTAATATCCGTTTTTTACGATAAAAGAACCTTGATCCAAATCAAGAATGGGATATTTTGGGTTGTTTTTTCTAAGAGAGAGAAAAAAAAGTGGTTGTTGTTCGCTAACGGAGCGAACTATGGCAGCAGATAAGAGTAAAAAAACAGTCTACCACTATTTTTGCAGATTGGAGAAAATATGAATTACGGTGATTCGTAAAAAACGCAGTACTACTTATAAAACTTATCCAGATTTACTCCATCCAGATAAAAGTCATCAAGTATTAATTTTAAAGTATCTCCCGAAGAGTTCTCTGAAGAATAGAAATCAAATTCAATCTGCGATACTTTGGCTGCAACCCTGCTCCACGGGTATATCTCTTTTGATAATTTACCTGGAAGAATCTGAAGCGAATCAACTGGAACTGTGTATTCAGTTAATGTTTCATTCAATTCAATCGGGTATGTATAATGGGATATGGAATTGGTAGCATATTTAAGTTCTTTAGTCTTGAACCTGACCCATACTGTTCCATTACCTTTTGCAGTTAAAGAAAACTCCCTCATTGCGGATAGATCTGCATATTCTTTTCCGCTGAATCCACGGAAAGAGATTCCTGCCATTGAATACCTGTAAATAGACATAACGTCAAGAACCGCAGCGAATTTCATTGCTGTACCGGCCTCTTCTTTTAAAGGCCTTATTGAGATATAAGATTTTCCGAGTGGATATTCATGAGTAATCCATTTCCAGATATTGAAAGGATTACTCCAGAACAAAAGTCCCAAATCGGAAACAGCATACCAGTATATTTCCGGATAAACCATTCCTGGAATAGTTAATCCGAATTTACCTTCAAAGTTATCTAAAAGAAGTCTGTCCCGGGATGGGTTTAATGATGAATCGATTTTACTCTCTCCACTACCAAGAGATACAGCTCCACACATGGTTAAACTATCTGATATTTCATCATTTTTTATTCCAATAACTGAGAATAATCCTGGCGAGATCTTTTCAAAATAGAAATCTCCCTCAGCTCCAATTGAAGATGTATAATCGGACCCCGACAAATTTAACCGGGAAATCTGATGTTGTTTTTCTTTAAATGCGGTTTTATATGATCCGTACTCCTTAAGTTTAAAAGAATAATCAAAAACTGACAAGGAATAAACATCCGGTATAAAAACGCCCTGCTCAGAGTGATCGATCTGAATATTAAGTGTACGCTTTTTGGGAACATTCAATGTAAAATAACCATTAGAATCAGTGACAGTACTTGTAATTACAGGTGAGACATTTTTCTGAACACTGTCAATCCATCCGTTTGCATCAATGATTGCAACAGATGCACCTCTAGCCGGTTTGCCATCAGAAAGACACACAAAACTATTAATAGTTTCTGTACCGGAACCACCGGAAACGGGTTGAGAAACACATGACAAGAATCCGCAGATAAACAAACCTGTAATAGTAATAAAAGCAATTAGCAGCCGCATTATTCAGACTCCGAATTACTATTACATGTTAATGGGAAGATTTGAAAATTTATCTGAAAAACTTCTTCAGCATTTTCTTCATTACGTACCAATTCCAGAATTTCACGCCTGATCTCAGCCAGTCTTTTACGAATAATATCCACACATTGATAGGATGTACTTATTGTTAATGTTGAAATATCCCTTTTATCTTTTGATACTCTGTCTAAAGCTTCTATACCCAGTTTGCAAACCTCTTTCTGAAATGATTTAACCGCAGATGTTTTTATTTCACCATCAGTTGTTAAAAACCCGTCCGCAAGGCGGAAAACACCAGATTCATCACGACAAATTAACCCAAGTTTTTCTAACAGTCGTACAGATTCTTTTACTTGTGATGGTTTCAGGGGTGGTAAAATTTTTTGTGCAATTTGGGCATAATTATCATTAAGTGGAACAATATTCAATTCCTCGCGAATAGCAATATTCCACCATGAAGAAAAATAATCGTAGTAATCCTTTTCGAGCACTTTGGCTGGAGAAGTACGCATTGAAACAATTTTTTCAAAATATAATTTCTTGTGATCACTATCTTTTTCCTTATTAAACCGGACCAACGCTGTAAAGTAATCTCCCTGACGTTTACTTAATTTAAGAAAATTCACCAGCGTTTCAATTGACCTGTCTGCAATATGCTTCTGCTTATTGAGTACTTTTACATAAAATGATGCATCAAGACCGGTTTTAAGAGCTATATAACGAAATGAAAAAAATTTATGCCGACTTTTATTAAAATGGTAATGATCTTTTAGATAATCCCGATACTCAAAATATTCATAGATGTTGCGCATTATCTGTTTTTCCATTGCGTATTAGTTAAATCTGATGCATTACCAAATAACAAGATTTAAAACAACTTACCCCCTGTACCTGGATTATTATAACAAAAAAGATAATAGCGCGCCTTATTTCGTTGTACTACATCCCACTAATTGTGGAACTGCTGTTCAACAAAAACTATTCTTATTATAATTAAACTATCACTGCAAATCAAATTCAATCTCTTTTTTCTAAAAATTCATCTCTTTATAAGCAGGTTTTGAATTAAAAATGAGAATGGTTTTATCTGTTTTTTTAATTTTTCAAGCAGATAAAAATAGTTCGTCCCATCCCACAGAATGTGTCTTGGTGTATACATTTTCCAGAATAAATATATTTGGGATACCACTGATTCCTTAATCTTTCTGGAATTACTGTGCGTGTACAACGAATGTGTTATGATTCAACTTATTCTACACAACACTACTCTGAATGGTCCGAGCATTTTACGACCAGAATAAAACCTGAATCTGATTACGAAGGTTAATAGTAAGCATTTAAGAGCAGTATCTGATATCAAAATTCCGTTCTGTTTCAAGAACAGGTATATCTTTGAACTGTATATCAGTAACCTGGGATAAAGCAGGCCCTTCACCTACCTTTTCCAGAAAAAGTTCCAGTTTGGAAACTTCACCCTGGGCTTCAATTTCTACTCCACCGTCAACAGTGTTACAAACCCACCCGGTAATCTCATAAATACGAGCCTGCATTTCTGTAAAATACCTGAAACCGACACCCTGAACTCTACCCTTTACAGTAATTGCCAGCCGTTTTAATTGCATATGTGGTCATCTTTTTGTGAAGAAATTCAATATAAGTGTCAGAATGATACTTATAATTATAGAAGTTGCAATCGGTATGTATATTTTAAACCGTCCGCTTCCAAACTGCAGATCACCAGGAAGACGTCCCAGGGGAAGTTTGTCAGAAAGCAAAAATACCACACCAATAAAAAGAATTACAGTTCCAGCAATAATTAAAAATCTTCCAACTTCAACCCAATTCATCAATACTCCTTTTAACGGGCAATTTTATTGCCATTTTAATGCACATTATCACCAGGCTTGTCAAAAAGGTTCTGTTGTGAAAATTGATTTTTTGGAGGAAGTAAATTAAAATATTGGTACGTTTTCATTGTTACTTCCCTTCCACGAGGAGTTCTTTTCAAAAAGCCGGATTGAATCAGAAATGGCTCATAAACCTCTTCGATAGTATCCGGTTCCTCTCCCACCACAACAGACAATGTATTTATCCCAACAGGTCCACCATTGTAATGCTCAATCAAAGAGGTTAATATTTTTCTATCCATCTCATCCAGACCACACGGATCAACACCAAGCATATCAAGTGTTTTATCGACAATTAGCCTGGTAATCCGTCCATCACCTTTAATGTCTGCAACATCTCTGCATCGCCTTAACAAACGGTTTGCAACCCTTGGAGTTCCTCTTGCCCGCTTCCCAAGTTCCAGTGCTGCATCCGATTCTATTTCTACATCAAGTATTTTTGCCGATCGCAGAACGATTTTCTGCAATTCCTTTGGATTATAATAATCCAGTCTGCATACATAACCGAATCTTGCATGCATTGGTGAAGTTAACATACCGGCTCTTGTAGTTGCGCCTACGAGAGTAAAAGGTTTCAGATTGAGTTGGATTGATCGTGCTGCAGGTCCATCCCCAATCATGATATCAAAAACAAAATCCTCCATTGCCGGATATAATGCTTCTTCTACTACTCTGTTTAACCTGTGGATTTCATCAATAAAAAGGATCTGTCTTTCTTCAAGATTTGTCAGATTACCGGCAAGATCTCCCTTTTTTTCCAATACAGGACCAGACGTAGTCTGTATACCTACACCAAGTGCATTTGCTAAAATACGTGACAGAGTGGTTTTGCCAAGTCCGGGAGGTCCGCAAAAAAGAATATGATCCAGAGCTTCACCCCTGCGCTTTGCAGCTTCTACAAATACAGAAAGGTTCTCTTTTATTGTTTCCTGGCCCACAAAATCACAAAACTGTAACGGACGTAAACCTGCATCCATTTTGTCATCATCACTTAACTGTTCCCCAGTAATAATCCGATCCTTATTCTGCATCTGTTATTCTCCGTCATTTCTGATTAATCCGATACACCCACGGAAATCGGAACTTCCGGATGTGCCACGGATCGTTGCACCAGAAAGAACAGCTTCTTTAAATGTACTCTGATAAATATTACAATCTTCCCAGTGTGAATGCTCCAAAGTAGCTTTGTTGAACACCACACCCATCAGGTGATTACACACCATCTCCATCCTTACCCCATATACACTTGTAAAATCACAATCTGTTAACCGTACATGTCTGAATTTTGAATCAACAAGCATGGCGCTACTGAGCTGGCAATTGTTAAACTCACAATTTATAAAATCGGTTTCTGTAAGATCCGCTGAAGGGAAGGCACAATTAAGAAAGCTGCATTTTGATGCAGATAACATGTGTGCCGAGATATTCGACATATCGCAGTTCTGAATTTCACAATTTGTAAAATTTGTTTTTCCCAGACGGGTTCTCCCAAACTCACATTCTCTTATAAATGCGCCTTCAAAAATGCAGTTCTGAAGTTCAGAATCAACAAAATCAGCTTTCTCAAGTTTTGAAAGTGAAAAATCTGCACCGGCGAGTGCTGCAGACCGGAAATATGTATGATTTACATTACCGATAGGAATTCCACTTATACGTGCAATAACCATTGTAGCTCCGGCAATTATTGCATGTGAAAAATTTGCATTTCGCAAATTGCTGTTCTGGAATTTTGCCCCACTGAGATTACAATAACTGAAATTAGCATCGGAAAGATCTGCACCACGGAAATCTGCTCCGCACAGATTTGAATGTGACAAATCAAAACCAGTCAAGGAAAGGTTTCTGCATGAATAACCATTCTGGATTTTTTTAATAAATTCGCTTTTATTTTTCATATCACCTGCAGCGCATTTTTTATCCAGTCCTCAACCTGGGCATCTTTTTCTAAAATCTGATCTACTCTGCTCAAAGCACGTATAACCTGCTTTTCATTATACCCTAATGAAACCATAGCAGCAAATGCTTCGTCACGAACAGAACTACTACAAAAATCAGATACTGTATCACCGTTTTTTATCGCTTTAGCAGGTTTTGGTGTAAAAGAGTTTCTGCCCAGTTTTCCTTTCAGTTCAAGTACCAGACGCTGGGCTGTCTTTACGCCTACACCCGGGATTTTCTCAAGACGGGAAGGATCTGATGTATTGATACTTCTGATCAAATCATCTATTGTAATACCGGACAAAACACTTAATCCTGCTTTAGGACCGATTTTTGAAATACTGATTAAATGACGAAACATCTCACGTTCCTGACGTGAAAAGAAACCGTACAATTTATGCGCATCTTCACGAATATGATTGTGAATATATAATACAGTTTCGGCACCGGTTTCTCCCAGTTTTTCATAAGTAGACAGTGGAATATTAATGTCAAAACCGACTCCGCTGGTTTCAACGGAAACCCTGGTCACCTCTTTATCTGTAAGTACTCCACGAATATAATCAATCATAACCCAACCTGTTATCTATTAATCTGGACAGACCGTCCGGTATGATAAAAATCACACAATGCCAGCCCAAGGGCATCAAATGCATCTGTTTTCATATTAGTTTCAGGCACAGACAGAATCATTTTAACCATATATTTTACCTGATCCTTTGATGCATTTCCATTACCGGAAACTGCTTTTTTCACCTCACGGGGAGAATATTCGCTCACCATTGCGCCAGATTTTACAGCCGCAAGCATCGCCGCACCACGGGCATGTCCAAGCACAAGAGTAGTGTGTATATTTTTCCCATAAAAAGCTTCTTCGATTGAAACACGATCCGGACTGAATTCACCCATTTTTTTTTTAAGTGAACTGTAAATAAGTTCCAGACGCTCCGCAAGAGGAGAATCGGGGCGTGTATTAATCACCCCTGAATCGAGCCATGTCACTGAATTATTTACAGACTTTATCACTCCATAACCTGTAACGGCAGTTCCGGGATCAATGCCAAAAAAAATCATTACTGAAACTTCTCCATGTCTTCATCGGAAATATCAAAATTAGAATAAACGTGCTGAGTATCATCAAGATCATCAAGTGCATCCATCAGTTTTAATACTTTGGTTGCATTGTCAGCATCTACTTTTACAGAATTTTCAGGAATTTTACTCAGTTCCGCAGAAACGGTTGGTATTGAAGCTTTTTCAAGCGCAGATCTCACATCCTCAAAAGTTTCGGGTGAAGTTGTAATCTCAAACTCCCCTCCATCAAGAACCATATCATCGGCACCTGCCTCAAGGACAATTTCCATCAATGTATCTTCATCCAAGCTGCCTTTGGGTACCCTGAGAATCCCTTTGGACTTGAACATCCACGCAACCGAATTTGTCTGCCCGAGGTTACCGCCATGTTTTGATAACACATGACGAACCTCAGCTACAGTCCTGTTACGGTTATCAGTCATACATTCAATAATCACAGCGATCCCTCCAGGACCATAACCTTCAAATGTAATTTCTTCGTAATTTACGCCCTCGAGTTGACCTGTTCCTTTAAGAATCGCGGATTCGACATTTTTATTTGGCATATTTGCAGCTCTGGCACTGGAAACAGCCGCCCTTAACCTGGGATTTGCATCAACATCACCACCACCCATTCTTGCAGCAATGGAAATTTCCCTTATCAATCGATTGAACAGCTTTCCACGCGCAGCATCTGCTTTTCCTTTAGACCTTTTAATTGTCGCCCATTTTGAATGACCTGACATGTATTCTCCTTAAGTTAATAGTTTTTCGTATTTTATAGATTATAAAAAAATTAACAAAAACTCTGTTCTGCAATATTTAATGTTTTACAAATAAACAGAGTTTACGGGCGGCGGGTGGTACGGATTTCTATAATTATAATCCATTAAAGAAACTTTTGTTTGAGATACTGCTCGATGAAAAAAATTCATTGGACAAGATCCTCCAGTAAAATTCTTTCGATAGACGGAATTGTATTACCAAGAAATGCTTCAGCCTGTTCTTCAAAATGAAGCGTTAAATCTGTAACCAGAAACCTGCTGGCTTCCAATCCACCATTATTGTATGGAGAAAGGGCATTCATTGCTGTTAAAATATCCTGTGCCTCTTTAGCAGTCCATAAAGCACTGTCGAGAAGTTGTATTCTGGTTCCGACAGTTCCCTGAATCACCTCCATTAGAAGTGGATAGTGTGTACAACCCAAAATAATACAATCTACCCCAAGATCAATCATTTCATACAGATAATGCTGCGCGGCAAGACGGGTTATATCGTTATCTGTCATCCCCTCCTCAACCAAAGGAACAAAAAGTGGACAAGCTTTACCAAAAACTTTAATTGAAGGATCAATTTTTCCGATTGCCCTTGCATACGAACCAGTTCTTACAGTTGCCACAGTACCAATTACCCCTATTTTCCGCTCGGCAGTTCTGAGTACTGCTGCACGTGCACCAGGTAAAACAACACCAATTACAGGGATATCTTTCATTCTTTGTTCTATATGCTCAAGTGCAACAGAGGATACAGTGTTACATGCAACAATAAGCATTTTAATATCCTGGTCCATAAGAAACTGCGCATCCTCAATCCCGAAAAGCCGGATCGTTTCTTCACTACGTCCACCATAAGGACACCTGGCAGTGTCTCCAAGATAAATAATACGTTCACCCGGCATCAATCTGAACAGCTCACGTACAACGGTTAATCCTCCCAGGCCGGAATCAAAAACCCCAATAGGACGAGAATCACTCATAACCAATCTCATATTCTTTCTTGAAATTGACAATAGCATCACAGATAGCAGAGGCTACTTTTTTCTGATATTTTTTATCTGCAAGGAGCTTCAGATCAGAAGAGTTTGTTATAAACCCTGTTTCCACAAGAACTGATGGCATAAAAGCCCCGTTAAGCACCCAGAAATTAGCTTGTCCAACTCCCAAATGAAGTTTTGGTATACTTTTTAATGATGCATTGAATTTCTGATCGAGCAATATACATACATCCTGACTCTCCTTCAGATACTCATTACCTGCAAGATCAATCAGTACATTTTGAAGATGACTGTAATTTTGCGGCTGCTCTTCAAGTTCTATAACAGCATTTTCGCGCATTGCAGCAAGCTTGTCCTCTTCATTTTTAGCTTGTGAAAGAAAATAAAATTTGTAACCTCGGGTACTCTCTTTTCTGGTTTTACTTCCTGATATCGCATTAGCATGAATACTTACAAACAGATCCGCCTTTTTTTCATTGGCAAATTTGGTACGATCTCTCAACGGTATAAAAACATCAGTATCTCTCGTTAAATAAACCGTAATATCATCCTTTTTTTTCAACAAATCTGCCAGATGTGCTGAAATATTGAGTACAATATCTTTCTCTTTAATACCGTTCGCTCCTATTGCACCCGGATCTTTACCCCCATGCCCCGGATCAATAACGATTACCATATTTCTTTTATTTATTGTTTTTTGTGATGTTACCGGTTTTTTTTTAATACTTAACGGTTTTATAGATATCATCAAGGTTCTTGTATCCTGCACATAATCAAATACAGGCTCTTCAATATGATTGGCGAGCATAACCGATACCTGTGCGGAGTTTTTGTATTGAATCGATGAAATTGATTTAACTATACCAACTCTATTGTTATCTTTTACGGTCTGTGTATCAACTGTACCTTTTACAAAATTAAAAATCAGATTAGGATAAAAGTAAGTATAATCAAAAGGAATGGAATCTGCCAATTCTATAGTCAGCAACACTCCATTCTTTTTTTTCTCGCATGAGGCAGAAATTATGGAGTGTTTTGATTTGTTGTATTCTATAGTTCTTGTTCCTGCATTCCATTTTAGCTCACTTCCCTGTTCGCTAAACAGTTCAGGAATTAAGTTCACGGGCAATAAAAGTGTTCCTCCATGCCTTATGGCAGCTACAGGCAACTGCTTAACTTTAGAATCCAATATAAAAAAACTGTTATCCTGAAAAAAATCCAGCTTTCGTTTGTTTTTTTTACATGTAAGCTGCTGAATATTACGGTCCCAGCTCCATCTGTATCCGATATTTTCACAAATATCTGTTATGGAAACAAATGTAACAGATTCCATCTGAACCGATAAAACTGAAACCTTCTTTCCAGAGGAATCCTTTTTCAGGAAAACCTGTGAATCAACTGATAACACAAAAAACAGCATGATAATGAAAACAATTTTTACTCTGCTCATATCTTATCTGCGTCTTCCAATAATCTGAGAAATCCTTCTTTTTGATTCAGCATCAGCAATTTTTTGCCTCTTATCATACTTCTTGCGACCGCGGCAAAGCCCTATCTGTACCTTTACCCATTGATTCTGAAAATAGAGTGAAAGAGGAATGATTGTCAGCTGCTTTCTTTCAACTTCATTGCAGAGATGAAATATTTCACGTTTCCTGAGTAACAATTTCCGTTTCCTGTAAGGATCGGGAGCATACACTCCCACTCTATCGTAAGGTGTAATATGAAAATGGATTAAAAAGATTTCTCCCCTCAAACATTGTCCATAACTGTCTGAAAGAGATACCTTCCCTGCCCTGATTGATTTTACTTCAGAACCGGTTAAGGCAATTCCTGCCTCATATTTTTCCAGAATATCATAATCGTGAAAAGCTTTTCGGTTTTGTGCTATGTTTTTCATTGTTTTAAAAATAGTTACAGCCTGGATATACATGCAATCGACACAATACTTCTATTCCATAGTAATGATTTTTTCATAATCAGTCTATCAGCTCTTTTAATTTACCCAAAACTGCTTTATCCCTCCACTAAAAAATAATTTCTAATGATACATACAGGCCTTATATCCCGTAATTCCATTGGATTACGCAAAAAAAAAACGCTTTTGA
>Ga0209723_1001424_pt1 | contig 37255 bp, 36 predicted proteins | sample BiotimSIPDNA_2_FD_185750 | JGI IMG/M metagenome (GOLD analysis project Ga0209723, IMG submission 185750) | Anaerobic biogas reactor microbial communites from Washington, USA - Biogas_R2 time_0 SIP DNA (SPAdes) (version 2) | ecosystem: Engineered > Bioreactor > Anaerobic > Unclassified | place... | reverse complement strand
GTACTGATATGCAGGCCGGGGGGTGTTTTAAAATTATCAGGCGAAACCGCTTGTGCGATGGCTTCCGCGGTCTTCTCGTTTAGGTAGTTAAGATGGATTTTTGCCTGCAAGTTTCTCACCCTTCAACTGTCTGCCGACTAACTCGTCAGCCATCTTTATGAAAGCTTCAACCTTATCAAGCGGCACCTGAGCGCCGGCTGCGATGTTGTGTCCTCCGCCTTTGCCAGCGTTAGCCTCTGAAGCGATAAGCATTACGTCGCCGAGGTTCACGCCTTTCTGCAGCGCGGCTTCAGTGGTTCTGCCGGAGAATTTGGCTGCCTTCTCTGCTTCGATGTTGGCGAATGCTAAAAGCGGCTTAAGGTTATTGGATAAGGTGGATACAAGGATGCTTGAGACTGTGCCAATTATCTTCTCGTTGATTGCGTTCTCGCCATAGATGACATAGATATTTTCGAATTCTCTTAGCCGCTCGGGTTTCTCTGCCACCCAGCTGAGGTACTTGTTGATGCTTTTTCGGTAATCTTCAAGCAACTTGTTTGCATCTCCAAGGGCGGCTTTGCGGTCGCCCATGCAGATGGCGATGCCGAGGCTTGGGCGATCCATGCGACCCGTCGAGTTCAAAAGAACAGAGAATTCGCGTCCGTCGCGGAGTGCGGTGTTTGGTTCCTCTTTTACGAGGACATAGACGTTGCCGATTAGGTTGTCAACTGTTGTGTGCAGTCCTTTGGAGAGTAAATAATCGGCGAGGGCTGTGCAGAGTTTTTTGCGTTCCTCTTGGTTGAGGTCGCAGAGTGAGCGGAGTTTATCGCCGTTCTTCAGCGGGAAGCCAAGGTTGGTTACGAAGTTTAGCGCTTCAGTTTCTTGTCCGCTTACTCCGGGTATGAATGGGTTAGTGGTTGTCGCCAGCATCCTGTGTATGGGGCGTGTTTCCCGCCCGAAGAACGTTAAGTCCTTCTCGACTTTAAGCAGCCCAGCGGATACGGCGTCGTTGACTATTAACTCGTTTAAGCCCTTGAGGCTTCGTCCTTCATACTTGTCCTGCATGTCACCTAATGCGCCTATGAGTGCGATTGGGGCGCAGTCGATGTTGGCTGGGTCCACGGCTCTTGCTGCAAAGTAGGCGACACCCGAGCCGCTGACTTCCGTTGCCCCGTCAATTCCATAGACATGCGGATTAAGCATGGTAAAGTTGGGGTTATCCTGCTTTCCGGTGATCTGGTGATGGTCTAGGATAACGATTTTGTAGTTTGGGATTTTTTCGTTTAATAAGTCGAGGTAGCCGCTTCCGAAGTCACTCATGATGACCAAGTTGGGTTTATCGGCGGTTACTTCAGCGATGATTTTTTCGTCTACCCACTGCATGACGCGTATTCTGTATCTTGCTCCGAGTCGGCTGAGCATCTTGCTGATTACGCCTGCGGCTGCGACTCCGTCTGCGTCTAGGTGGCTGAAGCAGCTTACGAAGCCGTCTTTATCGGTTACTTCCTTGATTGCTTTCGCCGCTATGTCTGCTTGGGCTAAGAATTTTGTGAAGCTTTCTGGTTGTTGTTGTGTCACGCGGGGTCACTTCTGCAAAGAGTAGGGCTTTGCGGATTTAAATCTGGTGATTATACAAAAAAGTTGTATTGCAAAAAGTCAGCTTCAAAGAAATGATAAAACTAGATAAGATAATAGAAGAGGGAAGTTTAGGTTACGGAAGCAATCTTTGCTACGTACTTGAACTTCTTGTCGATTATGCCTTCACGCTTGTAGTAGCGGCTGAGCTTGTGTATGCGGGCTTCGATGATTTGCATGTTGCGTTTGTTGTGAAGGTCCTTCTTGTTTTTGTCCATGTGGACAGCCATCGCCTGTGCCTTCTTCATGAGGTTAGCGAGATCCTCTGGCATTGGCGGTGTTAAGCCTGCGGCTTTTATTGTGTCGCTAATGGATTTGCCTGTGATTGGCTTAACGAGTGGAATAGCGTATTGGTCACGCAGAATAGTGCCGATTGCGCTCATGGTGTGGCCTTCTTTAGCGAGTTTAATGATGAAGGCTTCGACTTCCTCTGGCTGGTACTTACACCAGCTTGGTGGGCGTCTGCTGACTGGGCGAATCGAATGTGATTTTCCTTTTTCTTGCTTTGGCATCGTTACACCTATTTGTGCACCTAAACCATACCGCACCGATATTTAAAAGTAACTAGTCCCGTCCTGCCAAAAATGGAAAAAAGCACGTTAGAGCCGCCGATAGACAATACGGATAACTCCCTGCACGATTAACGAGACACCCGCAAGTACGATTAGCATAGGCCAGAACGTGAACCAGTCGCTGATGGTTCCAGCCATCAAGTACACGTATGCAGCTACTGCGCCGCCTACCCACCAGATCAGGTTGCCGACGGTTTCCGCTATGCGTTTGACTGGGGAGCGAACCAGCAGCCGAGCAGCCAATATGACAATTTCCAGCACGCCGATGGCGAGCATGAAGTTGAAGACGGCTTGATAAACGGTTTGGTGGGCTGCGGGGTTGGCTGGCGCGGGCAGCATTATCGTGCCGTAGACGCCGGGGTAAGTTACGCCCGTCAAGTCGCTGAATAAGCCGCCGATTGCGCTTCCTATGCCGGGAGTTAAGCCGAAAACTACGCCCACTATTATCAAGAAGCCGCCCCAAGCTAAAGCGGTGATTAAGCTTTCACTCAATGATCTTTCGTGTCGGTGAGGTTGACTCATGCCCTTCCCCATTGGGTTCTATATTAAACTGGGAATATAACACTTTTCAACGCAGCTTAATGTACCACTGAGCGAATTTATGTATGGCGTCTGCCCGGTGCGAGTAGCCGTTCTTCTCCTGTATGGTCATCTCGGCGAAGGTTCTGCTGGTGCCCGCAGGCTGGAAGATAGGGTCGAACCCGAAGCCTGCTTTGCCCTGCACCCGACGTTCCTTGGTGGTAATTTCGCCTCTGGATTCACCTACAAAACTCACTGGCGCTTGTGTTTCGCCGTCGAAATAAGAGATAACTGAGCGGAAAGTTGCTTTGCGATCTTCGACGCCTTCCATGAGTTTCACAATGCCGCTGTTGTGGATGGTCTTATAGGCGTAGGCAGCGTATGGACCCGGAAAACCCGACAATGCGTCAATGAATAAGCCTGCGTCCTCCACAAAGATAGGTAAGCCGCTTTGGCTGTAAGCGTACTGGACGCTTTTCTCCGCGATTTCCTGCAGGCTTTCACTCTGGATTTCATCGCCCTTCAGTTTTAGCATGCCGACGGCGACTCCATACTCGCCAAGGATGCGTCTTGCCTCGTTAAACTTGTTAATGTTACCAGTTGCGAAAAAGACAACTTTGCCCCGTAGCTTAAATTCGCATTTACTGTTTGCGTTCTTCGACATAGCGGCCACGCCTCTCTATTTCGCTGATTTTCTCATAAACCTTTTCCGCCTGAACCTCACCTATGACGGCGCTATACCCTGACATGACTGCTTGGAAGCATTCCTCCCAGAAGCCAAAGTGCGTGCTCTGCAATGCCCGCTTAAGCAGATGTAGGTCCACGCCCTGCGCCTCGAGTTCCATGTTTTTCTCCCCTAAGCCGAAGTCCACGAAATATATTGTGCCATCTGGGGCTTGGATTATGTTGCTGGTTGTCAAGTCGCCATGGATTAAGCCGTCTTTGTGTAGTCGGGCTACGTTTCGGCCGATTTCTGTGCAGAGGCTTCGGCGGTGCTGTTTTGATGCGCTGTTTAGCAGCGTTTTCATCTGGGGGCCTTCGATATACTGCATGATGATGGTTGATTCGGGGACTTTTACCATGTAAATCAGTGGTGTGGCTACTCCGGCGGTTTTGGCTTCATGCATCAGTTGCGGTTCATGAACCGTGCGGTAACTCCGGATTTGCATATCCAACGCTGCCGGTCGGTAGCTTTTGGGGATGCGGACTTTGATTATTGCTCTGCGGTTGTGCCACTCTGAGAGGAACAGGCTGGCTTCTGCACCCTTCTTGATCAGTCGCGTCTTCGGAGTCTTATCTATTGTATCCATGGTACATCCACCTTATCTACCCGCCAACGTAGCTTAACAATGCTCTCGTCTATGGGGGTTGTTAATCCATGCCGATATGCTAGTGTGCCCGTCCATGCGATCATTGCGCCGTTGTCTGTTGCGTACTGGAGCGGTACCACGCTGAATTGGGCGTCGTGCTCCGCCGAGATCACTGCTAGCATTGCTTGCAGCCGCTTGTTCGCCGCCACTCCCCCTGTGAGCAGAACCTGCTTTTTTTCAGTATGAGCCAAAGCGCGCTCCGTAACCTCAGTTACCATCGAGAACGCGTGTTCTTGTAGGCTAAAACAGACGTCTTCAAGGCTATGATTCTGAAGCTGGGCAGATGCTGCTGTAACTAAGCCGCTGAGTGATAGATCCATTCCTTTAACCACGTATGGCAGCGGAACCAGTTTTTCGCCTTTAGCCGCAAGCTGCTCTATTGCTGCACCGATTGGGAGACCCTTCTTGGTCTTTAAGCCCGCTTCCCGCCCGAAGACGTCAAGGCAGTTGCCCAAGGCTATGTCGAGTGTTTCTCCGAATACGCGGTAGCGGCCTGACTCGTAGGCTGTGACCATGGTGTTGCCGCCCGATGCGTAGAGGGTGACTGGATCGGTGGCGCCTGTTTGAAGTTTACCGATTTCTATATGCGCAACTGAGTGGTTGACGCCCACCAGCGGAATCTTGAGGTAGCTGGCTAAGGCTCTAGCTACAGTGGCGCCTGTGCGCAGTGACGGACCTAAGCCTGGTCCTTGGGAGAATGCTATGCAGGTGAGTTCTTTGGCTTTCACGCCTGCTTTAGAGAGCGCCTCCTGTAGCACTGTATCTGCTACTTCGGCATGGTGTCTTGCTGCTTCACGTGGGTGGATGCCGCCTTCGGTTGGGATGTAGCTGTCTGATTTGTTAGCCAAGATTTCGCCGCCAAAAGTGGCGAGGCCTATGCCGAAGTCGTCGGCTGAAGACTCTATGCCGAGGCAGTATTTACTCTCTAAATTCTTCATGCTGCTGCTCATGTGTTACACTTTTTTCTGAGGATACATATTTTTATGTGAAACCAACGCATATATTACTGTATTATTCGGAAGATACCAAAATGCCAAAGCGTAACGACCTTGAACAGAAAGCACTCCATTATGTGGTAGGAACGGGCTATCAGGGTGTGCTTCAATCGGACTTATGGCGGGAACTGGGTGCAAGCAGCAGAGAGGGCTCCCGCGTTTCAATCAAGCTGGAAGAAAAGGGGCTTATTCGCAGAGAGAAAGAACTGCAAGAGGGCAGATGGACCTACCGGCTTTACCCCAAGCGCTTACCGGCTTCAATTGAAACAATCATCGACTGTCCCTGCCTGCTCTGTCCAGATAACGCACGATGCGACCCAACAACAGCTATTTCTCCAAAGACTTGCCAGCGGTTAACCGACTGGATAATCAACCTCGGCAAACAAACGCTACCCGAAAAAGGGCCGACTCCGCCTGACGTCATCGAAGAAGACTTGCTCGCGCAAGAAGCCAACGACGAAAAAGCGGAAGACGAAGAAACCGAAGAAGACGACGAATCAGAAGAGTGACTTAGACGCCGAAACAATGGATACGCGAACGAAAAAACGAATTCTACTACAAGAAAGCTAAAGCTGAAAACTATCGCAGCCGATCCACCTACAAGCTGGTTCAGGCTAACGAAAAGTATGGCTTCATCAAACTGCACAACGTAGTTGTAGACTTAGGCGCTGCGCCGGGCGGCTGGATTCAAGCGGCAAGAAAAATGACTGGCAAGCACGGCTTCGTTTTAGGCGTCGACTTAAAACCTATTGAGCCATTCACTCAAGAGTACATCCGCACAATAGTGGCAGATTTAACAGAGCCTGATATCGCCGACCAAATCCTGTCCTTCCTTCCACGCAGACCAGACGTCGTCTTATGCGACGCTGCACCAAACATCACGGGCGTCTGGGAAGTAGACCACGCTCGCCAGATAGACCTCGCTACTAAAGCGATGGTAATCGCCCAGAACTTACTTCGGCCAGGCGGCAACTTTTTTGTTAAAGTCTTCCAGGGTGACTTGCTAGATGACTTTATCCTGCATGTCAAGGATGCTTTCGAAGAGGTAAAAATCGTTAAACCTCCGGCTAGCCGATCTAAGAGCAGCGAAGAGTACATTTTAGCATTAGGCTTGAAGAGCGGGCAATCTGAAACGAACGAAAATCCCGCCTAATCTCAAGCTTTCTTTTTTCTGTTGCTTTAGGGCTTAATCAGCTATAGCTAGGGTATTCTGGCAAAGGTTAAATTAATGAAAACGTTAAAACCTGTTGCGAACAAGTTTTCGCGTCCATAACAATAGAGGTTGACAAAGTGAATTACCCACAGTTTTGGCTTCAAGCTTCACCTAAGCTAAAAAGGCTCTACTCTACACTTTTCGTGCTTCTCTTAGCTATTTTAGCAACAGTCGCGGGAACATTTGTTCAGCTACCGCCACAGGAAGCACAAGCCATCTACGACCAACTAAACCAGACCACCACAAGCCCCGGCCTACTCCAGAACATATTCATCAACAACTTTCCACTCTGCCTACTCATGTTCATCCCACTAGTAGGTATAGGAGTCGGTTTATTCATACTGTTCAGCACAGGCATGGCTTTCAGAGCAGTATTTGACATTCAAGCAGCCAGCGGCTTAACCAGTTCAGCAGCCGCCAGCGATCTTACTGCATCAACCGCTATTCTGATGCTGATTGCAGTCGGTGCAGTGTTTGTGCTTGAATACGTATCCTACACGATTGCCATGACTGAAAGCGTCTGGCTGTTTCGCAGAATTCTGCAGAAACGCTGGGGTGAATTCAAAATCGCTGCAGCATTAATCGGCTTGGTAGCACTGTTGCTGATTATAGGTGCGATTGTTGAAGCGTTTGCTATAACAGCGTCTCTTTAGGCTGACACCGCCCGCTACATTGGCGGTGGCGTTTAGTCCTTGAATATTTCTAGGCTTATATCAAGGGCTTTTACGCTGTGTGTTAACTCGCCTATACTAATAATGTCAACCTGCGCTGAAGCATACTCCAGTAGAGTCTCGGCGGTTATACCCCCGCTGACCTCAAGAAGCACTTTGCTGTAGCCTGCTTCACGCAGTCTCTCGCCTGCTTCCCTAGCTTGTTTAGGGCTGAAATTATCTAGCATGATTATGTCTGCTCCTGCTTCGGCAGCTTTTAGGGCATCCTGTTGGCTGGTAACTTCCACCTCGATTTTCTTCGAGAATGACGCATTGGCTTTTGCCTTTTTGACTGCTTCTTCAGCGCTGCCAACGATGGCTAAGTGATTGTCTTTGATTAGGATCATATCGTCGAGGTGTAGCCTGTGTGGATCGCCGCCGCCTATCGCGACTGCTTTCTTATCAAAATAGAGTAAACCCGGCGCTGATTTACGTGTAGCCGCGACTTTGGCCTTAACTTTAGCCTTTTTAAGTTGCTCTGAGAGGCTGCGTGTCTTGGTTGCTATGCCACTCATACGAGACAGTAAATTAAGCAGTGTACGCTCGACAGATAGAATCGTCTGGGCGTCGCCTACGAGCAGCATTAGAACCTGTTTATTCTTGACTTTGTCGCCGTCAACTGCTTTTGCCTCCGCTTGCAGACCCATTAATTCAGCTAGTATAGAGGCTTCTTCTAAGCCGGCCACTATGCCTTCGGCTTTAGCGATAACCTCCGCCTTCACTGTGAGGTCTTTTGGGATAACTGCGGCTGCTGTCACGTCGCCTTCGCCTACGTCCTCTTCAAGGAACTGTTTTAGGCGCTCTTCCACTATCCGTCTGGGCATAAACATATCTTTTAATCTCTCAGCCTACCCTTAAAACGCTTGCCGTCCATGGCTTGAAGTAAGCTAGAGTTCAAATAGAATCATCCTCTTTCTAGTCAAATTATGCGAATGCTACTCAGCTGCGCCGAAATAGGCCTAGGACACGTCTCAAGAGTTATTCCACTGGGCAAAAAGCTAGAGCAGCATGGACATGAGGTCCACTACTTCTCAGGCGGTAAAGCCTACGAGCTCTTAAAGAAGGAATTCAAGAACGTTTACCCCGTTCAAGAAATCAACTGGTACGAGAACAACCATGGAATCTTGACTTCAGCGTCTGTTCTCAACATCCTCTTCCCGCTTCCGCTGTTCAACATTGAGCAAAACAGGTTTGAGATGAAGAACTCCAACACCTACGAAGTTATCCACCGCTACTATGACCTCAGAGAGAACATTCGTGAATTAGCACCTGACATGCTCGTAGCGGATGGTGACTTAAACGCGCTGAGGCTTGGGCTCCGCTGGAAAATCCCCTCCGTATACGTGGAGAACATGATCAGGCCCGGCTTCGGCTTAGCTTCACTGCTTAGCCCTGGCTCACAATTCCTTGAACGCTACTACCGCGGCTGCCAGAAAATCATAATACCCGACAACCCCATGCCCCACACTGTGTCTGAGTACAGTATCGGGGACTTAGACCAGATGGGTATCTCTGACAGAACAGAATACGTCGGCAGCTTCATAGACACAAAACCGGAACGTGGCGCACAGAACCATATTTTCGCTCCAGTCAGCGGACCAGTCGGCACCCGCGGACAGTTGCTTAATACGATGTTGCCGGTGCTCTCTAAAGAGAAAGGCAAATGCATAATCAGCCTCGGCACACCCGGCAAGAAAACTTCCGCCAAAATCAACAACTATGAACTCCACACTTGGCTCACCTTTGAGGAACGCAGCCAAGCACTGCAAAACGCTAAATACGTGATTTTCAGCGGCGGGCACGCAACATGCTTTGAAACAATCAAGTACGGTAAACCCAGCATCTGCATCCCGACTCAGCCTGAGCAGGCGGGCAACGCAGCGAAGCTTGAGAAGATGAAGTGCTGCATCGTCGCTAAGAATAAGAGGCAACTGCAGAAGGCAGTTGAAAAGATGGAGCTGGAACTGGATACTTACACGCAGAACGCTGAAGCCCTAAGCAGGTTCTCGGGGCAATTTAGTGGATTAGAAAGAGCTGTTGAGATAATAGAGAACCTTAAGTGCTAAGCCTGTTTCTGGAGGCTCAACCGCTTTATGGGGCCGCCGGGTGATTCTTCGTTAAATATTATGGCCCTGAACTTGTAGATTTTCGTGTCTTTGGTTAGCCAACTGTCTGGTGGCAGGCCGGCTTTCATGCAGCATTGGCAGAGGAACTCTTCTTCCTGCCAGCCCCACTCGATGGGCACCTGAGGCAGCAGTAGGCCTTTGTGGTAGCCGCGTTCTATGATTAAGCCGTCTTCGCCGACTTTGATGCTTTTGACGTACTCTTTGGGGTTTGATGTTTTAACCTGTTCGGGCGGGGTTAGGACGCTGACTTCGAAGACTACGTTGTCGAGTTCTTCGAGGGTTATGGGTTCGAAGCGTGGATCCTGCGTGGAGGCATTGATTGCGGAGTTAATTACAGCTTCGACCAGTGGGTTTGTGGGGTAAGGGTAGCCGATGCATCCGCGGAGCTCGCGTTCGTTGCCATGCTGGGTGTTTATGGTTACGAATACTCCGCATTTCTCAAACAGCTTCTGCGGTGTGTCCTTTGGCGGCTTGTTGATTTTGCCGGTTTCGAGGTAGTTTTCTACTGTGTGGCGGGCTAGTTTGACGAGGAATTCTCCTTCCTGTTGGGTTAATTCAAACGACATGTTTTTGCCTTCTAGCGGGTCAGCCGCTAACACGGATGAATACTGAAAAATAGTATAAGAAAGGGTTGATTTTAGAATTTTGTTGATTCTTCGACTATGCCGTCTTTTGTGATGACGACTATGTCGAGTCCGTCGCCGCTCATTGCGTCGCGGTTGATTGCTGCTTTAACTGCACGGACTACCAGCTTCTTTGCGTCTTCAAGCGGCATGTTATCTTTAAAGCCTTCTTCGATGACGCCGATAGCTGTTTCTGTGCCGCTGCCGACTGCCGCGTACTTATCCGGGATAAGTGAGCCTAAAACGTCAAGGACGTAGATGGTTGAGCCTTCCTCGTCGAGTCCGCCGACGATTGTTTGAGTGATGAGTGGTGCATAGCGGCGGTTGAAGAGTACGTTTGCCATAAGTTTTGAGGCGCTGCGTACGCTCATCGGTCTGCCTGTATCCATGCTGTAGAGGTTTGCCTGCGCCTCCATTTCACGTGCGAGGATTTGCATGTCGCCGATTAGGCCTGCGCATGCTACTCCGATGCGGTCTGTGACTTTGAAGACTTTTTTGCCGCCTCGGCTCATGATGAATGATCCGTATGTTACTCTTTTTTCTGCGGCTAGGATGACTCCGCCATTGAAGACGACGCCGACGGTGGTTGCGCCCGGCATCCAGCTTATTCCGTCTGGAGCTTTGTTTGGCTCTTGCTGTTGCTGCTGTGGTGCCGCTTCTACTTGTGGCATGAGTGGAATTTGTCTAAGTTGAGGTAAAGTGGGTGTAAGTGGTCCAATTCCGTCCATAATTTGTTCGCCTGACCGTTTTTAATACACAAGACAATGTATTAAGCTTACTTATAACCTTATTACAAGTCAGGAGACATACTTTTTGAGTGAGCGTAGGCTACTTAAATGCAAAAAATGCGTAAAACCCACTATATACATCTCTTTGCAAGATAGGAACTTTTTAGCGCCATCGGCTAGTGTTGCATTATGATTGAAATTTACAGTAAAACCTTCGATGGCGTAACCTTCGCTGCTGCACTGGAAAACGGCAAAATCATAGTTACAACGTTTCGCGCTGACCCGCAGGAAGTCTTAGAGTCGATTCTGGATAATCTGCCGTTTGCTGAGCCATTCCAAGTTTGCCGTGAAGCTACAGAGGAAGCGGAAATGGTGCTGGAAGCGCTCAGAGCTATCTACGACGGAAAAGACACAGACGCAACCCTCACGCTTGCAACCTCGCGCCTGACGGCGTACACTAACTGTGTTATACAGGCGACGTTGGCGGTTCCAGTCGGTTACGTGACTACGTATGGAGCGATAGCGGCGGTAGTAGGGGGCGGACCGCGTGCAGTAGGCAACGCTATGGCATGCAACCTCTTTGCGCCCGCTGTTCCATGTCACAGGGTGGTTAAATCTGATTTTTCGCTCGGCGGTTACGGGTTGGGCGGATTGAAAGTGAAGCTTGATTTTCTTAAAAGAGAAAAGCGTGGCTACACTGAACCCAAGACGGTGGCTGTCTGCGGTGGGCAGTTGCGTGTGTTTCCGGTTGAGACTATTTTAGCCAAGATAGCCTAAAGTTGATTACGCAAATCATAAATGAGCCAAACGCAACCTCAAAGCAGGGATAACTATACCAGTAAATCGCGGTATCTACGTCGGCAGATTCCAGCCGTTCCATAACGGGCACTTAGACGCAATAAAGTACGCGCTCAAAAGCGTAGATGAATTAGTTGTTGTTATCGGCAGTGCTCAATACAGCCACAACAGCCATAACCCCTTCACGGCTGGGGAGCGCCTAATTATGGTCCGGGGGGCTTTAGCTGAGGCTGGTTTGGATATGGATAAACTCTGGATTGTTCCGGTGCCTGATGTGCATCTACATATGCTCTGGGTGTCAGCGGTCGAAGGCTACACGCCCCGCTTTAACGTGGTTTACTCTAACGAGCCCTTAACGCGCAGATTGTTCATGGAGGCAGGCTACACTGTCTGTGACGTGCCTTTCTTTGACCGAAAAGCTTACAACTCCACGCTGGTGCGGGAAAAGATTGTGAGAGACGACAGTTGGACTACTCTTATACCTGCAGCAGTAGCGAGGTTCATACGGGAAATCGATGGTGTTAATCGGCTGCGCGATTTAGCCCGAACCGATAAGGTCACTTAAGTCACTATCAAGTCTTTTTTTGCCCTATGCCAGTATCGCCATGCAAGTAGGAAGGTTACGATTAGTACCAGCAGCGCGGTTAAAGCGCTTAAGAGGGCGCCTGTAACTGCCAAGAAGTTATTTGCAAAATGCAGAAAAACCGCGGTCAGATAGTAGGGAAGTGGACGTTTTTTGGCTATTCCATACGCGGTTATAGTGGTGCTTGAAGCGTGGAAGATTATGCCTGGGATTCTTGCGATTGGCGGTGTGCCTACAATTACTATGTACTGGAAGAATTCTGCTATGCCAAATCCGAGGCCTATCAGTAGCCCCAGTGTAACGATTGAACGTTCGGTTTCGCCGTGTCGGTAGAATAGCGGAAACACCTTCGCTATCTCCTCAATGAAGGGTGCACCTACAACAATTAGTAGCAATGCGAATAGAGCAGTGTTTGGAAAGGCTGATTCAAAGAAGGCTGCGAAGGGTATGCTTACCAATATACCGCTTGCGAAGAAGAAAATGAATTCTTTGATTGAAGGTTTATGCAGCGGTATAACGCAGTGCGGCGGCTCATCATGTGATGGGTGTTCCATAAAAAAGCAGACTCACAAGATACCTAATCAAAGTCTGCCTTATCAGGGTTTACGCAGATTTTAGAAGCCAGAGGTTGCAGGGTTCTGAGGCTTTATGATTTCGCGGAGTAGAATAGTTGCGTAGCAGCCGCGGAACAGCATAAAACTGACTTGAAGTTTAGCATCAGCGGTTGATAAGAGTTTAAAGTCTTTTACTGGCGCAAGCGCGGTGCGTAAGCCGCCTTTACCGCCGACACGTGAAAGCTCATTTAGCCGTACTGGGCCATCGTTGACACTCTCTGAGTTGAGAACTTCCCGTTCCATTTCACCCATGACGCCGCCAGATAACCTCTGACGGAACCCATAAATCGGTAGCGCCACCCGCATTTTCCCCGCCTTAACCGAAGCATTAACCTGCGCCAAATTCGCATCCGTCACAGCTTTCTCCATTGTAGTTAATGGCAGCCCCGACCGCTCAACCCCAACCACAAAATCACCCACCACAGCCTCATTAAGCGGTAAACCAAGTTTCAGCCGCTCGCTCAGGAAGCGGTTGAAGAGGTAGGATTGATGCGCCTGAACAAACAGCGCCAGAAGCTTCTCCGGCAGCCGCCTGAAAGCGCCAACATAGTCTGTTGGATGCTCCGCTAAGTGCATAAGCATCATGCGTTCAAAGCGCAGCTGGCTGGGATAGTTTTCTGCAGCCCATTTGAAGTCATGGGCGTCCTGTAGTTGCTGGCGGACCTGCCGTGATTGGGGATGTTCGTATGGGCCGGGGTTGGCGAGGAACAGCATCGCGGCGTCCTCGAATCTGCCTTGGCTGAGGGCTCTGCCGACAAGGTGTGTTACTGGTCTGGTGGTTCCGAAGCGTTGGTGCCCGAAATAGTTGGGTATGCCGCCGATTGCATTTAATTCTTGTATTGTTTGCTGAACCCGCTCTTGGACAACCGATTCGGGGGCATCTACTTTTGTGGCTGTTATCGTAAAGTTGTTTCCTAAGAGGTAGAACAGCGAAAGCATCTCTCGTATGTACCCAATCGGTGTAACCTTTACATTTTTGATATCGATTTTAGCTGCGTCTTCTGCTGGGACGTTCTCTATGGTTATGTGCTGGGCTGTTACGGCTCGGGCGTCCTTTATGCCGGCGAACTGCACTCTACCCTGGTCGATACCTAACGCTTTGGCGACGTTCTTTGTTGCTATAAATGTGTCCCAGTTGCGCTTAATCATCAGGCAAAGCAGGAACCTCTGCTTCTGCGCCGAGGAACCAATAGCGCGGCTGGGTACGGCGCCTGTAACGCTGGCTTTTGATCCATCCACAAGCATTTCTTCAACTACGAAGTCATCCGCCGACTCCTTGATGACGCCGCCTAATCCCTCGGTTTCTGTGGCGTACGTGTGCATACCGAGGATTCTGTCAACTTCAGGAATAGGCAAACAAAATCGCCTACAATAGTTTTAATTCGCGTGTCAACCGATCGATTTTCTCAATTGGAGCAGGACCGATACCTAAACAGGTGATTGACCCCTCTGGAATCTGAGTTAGACCCGCATCGATAATGAGCGCGTGGGGTAAACCTAAGTCTTCTGCGGCTTCTTCGAGTTCGCAGAGTTCCTTCTCTGTCTGGACTTTGAGCGCGACTTTTTTTTGGCCTTCATACATCCATGCGTCCCACCATTTCTTGTGGTGAACGTAGGCGTCTTGGGCTGCGGAGATGGCTGCGTGGCCTGCTTGTGCTGCGATTTTGCCTTTGCCCATCTGTAGGTCGGTGCGGAAGACTATGACTTGCTTGTATTCGAATCGGTCTGACATTTTTTTGTGCTCTTGTTAGTGTATGGCTGTGATTAGTGCGGGATAGCTTTTAACTTTTACAGGTTTGTGGTTGTTAATTGGCAATATAGACTATCGATTATTATCAATTGATCTATAGTAATACTTCTGATTCAATATTCGCAACCTATATTATACTATGAAGACAAAATAGTCGAAAGTTGAATACACATGACTGCAATACTAAAAATAAGTTATAAAACAAAAACAGTGCTGGTCGTGGATCTAAGCAGCCAGAAACCAGTTGAAATAATCAAAAGAATAGATGAAGCACAAAAAGAAATCGCCATGATGGCACCTAAAAGCGCCCTAATAATCACCGACGTATCAGGAATAGAGATTGCAACTGAGACAATCGACGCAGTAATGGAGTTTGCAAAGAAAAACACACCCTACGTAAAGGCATCAGCTATTGTAGCAGACAACAAAATGATTAATCTCATAGCGTTCAACGTCGGCAACAGCGCAGGAAGAAAAATCACAAGCTTTGCAACCCGCGCTCAAGCAATGGATTGGCTAGTAGCACAGCCATAATCCAACCTTCACTTTCTTTTAATGGCTACCCAGGTACAACAGCCCAAAGTATGCAAGCGCAGCCCACATCGAAGGTTTCCCCGCAACCGACATCAGCATCTTACCCTGATAGTCAATCTCATCAACGCCACTAAGTGCCTTGTCCACTCCAAATTTTCCAACGACCCTTAGCATCTCGTCGAGTTTCTCATCCGAAAGCGAATTGATAAATCGTCGCAGCCTGAGCATTGTGCGGATGTCAAAGTTCAGAAGTTCATCACAGCGTTTCTGGTAGGGCTGTAGTGCATTAGCTGAGACGTCCCCGTTCTGGATTGTTTGTGCTGCTATTTTGGCTGCTTCTCTTGCGCAGGTTAACCCAAAGATGACGCCTCCGCCTGTGGTTGGTTTCACCTGTGAGGCGCAGTCGCCCATCGCCATAAAACCCCCTGCGTAGACTCTGCCGATTGGCCCCGCCAGCGAGATGGCATGATAGCCCGCGGTTAAAATTTTAGCTCTGGCAAGCTGCTTGGAAGCTACGAGATGCTTGGTCATTAAGCGCTTGAGGTACGCTCTGGGGTCACCTCTGTTGGTGGCTAAGCCGAGTTTAGCGGATCCGTCAGGCCGCGGGATAAGCCAACCGTAGAATCCGGGTGCAATGTTTTTGCCGAAGTAGACTTCCACTGCGTCCATCTCTATGTCTTGGACGCCTTCTATTTCGGTTTCGACAGCATACACTAAGCCACGGGGGTTGAGGGTGCGCAGTCCAGCTTGTCGAAGTAAACGGGAAGAAATGCCTTCGGCGTCGAACACTACTTTCGAGTTAACATCCGCCTTTGAGCCGTCAGCCCCCTTTACACTGATGCCTTTGACGCAGCCATTCTGCTTGAGCAGCGATTCCACGCGGGTGCTCATCTTGAACTCTACCCCGGCATCTTTGGCCTGCGCTGCAAGATACTGGTCGAATTTGGCGCGGTTTATCGCTGTCGTTACTGGGCAGGCAAGGTGTAGAGAGAATTTTGTGCCCTGCGGCGAGTAAAAGTTGGCTACCGAGAAGTTGTTCTCGATTATGCCGTCCGGCAGGGGATAGAGTCCCATGCTTCTGAGGCTGCGGATGCTTATGTGTCCTGCACAATGGGAGGGTACGCCGATTTCTGGATGCTCTTCGTAGACCGTTACGGATACGCCTTTTTTGGCGAGGTGGAGGGCTCCGTATGAACCGACGGGTCCGCCTCCGATCACCACTACGTCGGGCTGACTCTGCTGGGCTGTCATTGCTATGGTACTGTGTTGGCTGCTTTATATAAGGGAGGGGGAGGTCACTTCGAGACGGGTAGGTCTAGATTTTACATGGGTCAAATTAGTGCTCAGGGGTATGTATTGCTATTACTTATTCAGCAGACATAACATATTATATTGAGTATTGCGATACAGTACACAAAGGACTTGACTACATTGCACAACAAACAAAGAACCAAAACTTTCGAAATAAATCATACACTAAAACGTGTATTGAAGAATCGCTGGGCACTCAGCACAGTAGTCACTACGCTAATCATACTAGTTATATCTGTGCTACTCGCAAGCGTAGTCACATACTTTGCAATTAACGTCGTCAGCACACGCGTACAGGAAGAATCGCTTGCGCTGACAAAACAGCACCTATATCACAACTCAACCGCTCTGCCAGAAACCGAGAGCTATGCTCAAGGAACATTAATGGTCATTAACACGGGTGGTCGAGATATCGTCATCGATAAACTGGCTGTCAGAGGACAGGAATGCAGTTGGAACGATGACACCACAAACAAGAAGGTGCTATTCTGTGTTACAACTGACTCCGTATCTGCAGACATGCCATATGTCTCTAACTTTAACCTGACTGCCACTGATCCAGCTGACAACCAAGTAGAATTCGGATCCACAACATACGACTTCACGCTAGCAAGCAACGACTTAGTCCTACGCTCAGGCTACACAATGATGGTCTACATCATTAATCCTGACTCTATCACAATCAACGACATCGGCCTAACCTGCAGCATCACACTCTACACTGCACAAGCAATGTACTACCGCGAATCAAACGTCCAGGCAGTATCTTAAACTGCCTAACACTAAAAACAACCAACCCGTGCCTCAGCATCTTACCCATGTGGGGGGTGGTAAGCTCTGCTGAGGCTGGGCAGACTCATTTTTTAGCCTTAAAAATAGTGGAGAGAAGCCTTGCTTTGAGTGCATAGGTTCTTCTCTTTTAGTTGCTTTTTACAGGGGCTAAGAGTACTCCGAAGCGCAGCAGAATTCAGTTATTCCCGCCAGTTTTCCGGTCGATTCATAGCATCGCAGCCCATCACTTTACCCGATACTGCCCCGATGATGCCGGGTTTTAGCGCCTGTACCATCCATGCATCTGCGACTTCATTGGGTATCGGGTAGGTGGGTTCGAACCCGAGTTTTGCGGCTGGAGTGAAGCCATACTTTGGGTAATATTCGATGTGTCCAAGTACAAACACCAGCTCTATGCCTGACTGGGATTGAAGCTGCAGGCCTTTTTTGATTAATGCGCCGCCGACGCCCTGCTTTTGGTATTGCGGGACTACGGCTAATGGCGCGAGCATTGATGCTTTGATGTGGGGTGCGGTTATAATGGTGGCTTTTGTGAATAAGATGTGCCCGATTGGCTGCGTTTCGTTGTATGCCAAGAGGGAAAGTATGGGTTTAGCGGTTGGGTCAACTAACAAGTTCCGTGTTAGCATTGCTTCGCCTTCCCTTTTGAAAGCGGCCCTCTCTACCAGCAGGATATCCTCTATGTCCAGATTAGTCGTTTCGCGGATGTTCATCTTAGTCGCCCGATTACTTATCTGCTTCTTTCTTTATATAAGGGGAGGGGGTCTGCTGAGAGCAACAAAGCTTCTTTCTTATCTTACGATTGTTGGTCTTCGGCAGAGACGCCTATCAGCCAAGCATCTGCATCAGCAACCGCATATATTCTGCAACCAAGAACCAACAAACGCATACGCCGATTAATTTGTCTCTTTATCCATTGAGTCTATAAATAAGGGGGTTCTGAAAAAAAATCGCAACTCAAGTATAACTCCCCTAATTATGCTTAAAACCATAATAAAACCCCGAATTAAATCTGCAATGTAGCCATAAATCAAAAATCCCATTCTTTCTGGAAAATATGCCCATATGTTGCTGAATCTTAAGCATCCCCTAAACAGCATTTTAGGCTTAGAAACCACGAAAAAAGTGTTTATGCAAAACTTTATAACAGCGCCAAACGATTTGAGTTCCTTAAAAGGTAGTAGGAAATGAAATTCGGCACATACATGTTTGAAGCAAAGAAAGTTCCAGGCTTCGACTTTGACCTTTTCCGCACCAAGCCCGAAGTCGGAAGACGATTACCCCCAAAACCTGATATGTACAGCAACGTCGCAATTTTCGGTGACAACGTCGCAGCACGCCTCCACCCAGACTGGATCAGCCAATCAGACCTTGGCCCAGCATGGAGAACCAACGACAACTACAACGTACGCTGGGAAGTACTCTGCCAAACACAACCAGAACACAGAGCAGAACAACTCGACTATATGGAAGACACCGCACGCAAAAGCCAAGGTGTCTGGCTAAACAGCATCCACTTCGCTGAACACGGCCACTGCACCTGCCCACGATGCAAAGAACTACACAGAAAAAGCGGCTTATCATGGTATGAATGGAGACGCAAAGAAGTCTCAGACTACATGGCAGCAACAAGCGACCGCGTAATCAACAAAGCCAAAAAACCACTCTACATCGGCATCCTACCAGACCCAGTCACAAACTATGAAAGATTCGGCGTCTACTTCGACGACTTGCTCCCACTCACAACAGAAATGTTCGTAGTCATGTTCAGCAAGAACTACGCTACACCCTGGTACTGGGAAATGCTCACACGCAACTTCAAGAAACTCTTCAAAGACACTAAACTAAACATTGCACTCTACGTTATCGGCCCCGGCGACGACCCAGCAGAAACACCAACCACAAGAGAAATCTTAACAGTATCAGTCCGCATGGCACGCGCAGGCGTTGATGGCTTACTGTACCTCACAGACAAAGCAGCACAGATGCAAGAATTCCAAAAGAAATGCATTGCAGAGAAAGACACTCGCGAGCGTCTAAAGAGCTACGGCGGCAAAGCAGGCCAAGAAGTCCTCGACCTAGTCACAAGCTGGGAAAAGCTCTTCTAAGCAGGTAAGATCAAAAAAGTTAGGCTTCAACCATTCAAGTGGTTGAACAGCCAAGCCCTTTTTATTATTTTTAAAAAATTTTTAATGTATGTAGCCGAGGTTTCGGTTCTGTGTGTCGTTGATTTCCTTCATCGACTCGTACTGTGCTTCGATGAGAATCTTTAATGTATCAATATTTTTCTTGATGTCTTCAAGCTCCATGCCGTTCTGCAGAACGTCTGACTTGACGAGTTGCTCCTTGATTGTATCAACTGAAACCTCAAGAACCTTAACTTTGAAAGCGAAAATCTGAAGCATATACATCAAGCTTAACTGGGAATTAATCCGCTCCAGCCTGTTTAGCTCCATGGTTTTAGTGATGAACGCCTTGATTTTCTGTTCCTGTGACGTTTCAGTTGACTGTGAAAGCTGTTCATAAACCTCATTTTGTTTTCTACTTGTCTCTTTGGTTTCTTCCGCAGTTTTCTGTATTCGTTTAGTTGTTTTATCCAGTAAATCTAAAACCTCATCCAACCTTAGTCTCCCCTAATCCACCAAACTTCCCATGCTTCCAACATTTATGGCATCAGTTATATAAGCTTAAAACCGCCTGCCAGACTGCTATTTAGGCACTAAGCTTTTAGGTATCACTGCATAAGCACATCTAGCAGAGGAACAATCTATGCCTTCATTAGCAAAAAAGAACGCAGCTAAAAAGAAGAAGCATGAAGAAAAAACAGGAAAGTAATAAGCTTCCCCTTCACATTTAACGGCTCAAATCAACCGCTAAATTCCTAAACATATCTTTTCTCTTTATCACAGTACCAGCGCTGATACTGCTGAATGTAACGTATTTGGCTTCCACAGTAAGGACACATAGGCGTCTGCGTCTGTGGCGGAGGTGGCGGTGGCATCCGAGTTTGCATTTGGCTCAGTGGTGAGCCGCATGAAGTACAGAACATGCCCTGTAAGCCTGTTGTGCCGCAGCTCTGGCAGGTTTTGCCCAGACTTGTCTGCTGCTGAACCATTGGCTGCTGTACCTGCTGAGGTACATAGGCCGCTGCCTGTGGCGTCTGCGGATATTGTGTTGACGCTTTAGCCTGATTTATCGCCGCTACCCAGCTTTGGTTATTGGTTCCTCCGGCGACTACAAATGCGTGAACCGGTTTTGGGCTGCCAGCGCTATCCACTCGGACAAATGATTGTCCCATCTTCTTTCCGGCTTCAATACGGATTATGTTCTGTAGCGGTATAGCGACGCTGTCTTTTTGGCTTGAGAGTTCGTCAAGTTCAGCTTTGGAAGCACTGTTCTCAATGGCTTGCGCAGCGAATACTCCGCCAACCGCCCAAGCAGCCGCACGCTCAGCTCCGCCTTTGTCGATGAAGACAAGGCGCTTGTTCGTTAAAATGAGTGATCCTAAGTCGGCGAATGCGCCTGCCTTTAACCCTACTGTCGGCGGCGACTCGGACTCATGTGATTTTACCCCTGCTTCCTGTCTTAGAATGTATTCAGATTCTGACATATGCTGCTCCCCTGCCTCTATTTAGTGTAATCGGCGTTTAAGCATATCGACCCTTAACTGCGCTTGAGTCCTACTTTGGCAGTAACTTCTGTACTGCTGCGATGTCGCGTTTGAGAAGCGACTGCTGATTCTCCTTGTACTTAGATAAGTCAAGTTCAGCCAAAACCTTAGCGAATGTCGCGTTATACTTGTCTGTAGCTTTACTGATGACTGCTAATACCTGTATGGTTTGCCTTGCAGTTATGAACTTCTCATCCAAGCAGCAAGCTAGAAACTTGTCTATGATACCGGCGAATTTGCTTTCTGTGTCCCAGCGGACGTTCTCCGCCAAAAGCATTACGCCCAAACTGCGCTGATACGAGTTATCGCTATCAAGTTTCTCTGCAAGCTTATTCCAGTGAGTGTAAACAGCGCTGGAGTTTTTTGAGTGCGCTTGAAGCAGCAGAAACGCATTGTAGCGGAGTTTATCGTCTTTCTCCTTTAGCGTCTCGACGAGGAATTCCACATCGATAGGCGTCAAGTTTTTTGCTTGTTCAGGTACCTCGTCTTTTTTTACTGCTGCTAACTGGTCAGTGTCCACGTACATCGCCTATTGATAACTTGCTGGACGATAAATAAAAAAGTGAAGTAAAAAAGGGTGCTTACTGCTTCATCAGCTTTAAGCCGTTGGTGGCTGTGTACACATTCTGGCTCCAGACACCTTCCCAGTGGTCATGCCATGTGCCCTGCATCTGCGTTGACGTGAAAGTAAAGACTCCGACGGAGCCGATCTGGTCTATTGGGCCTTGATCGTCCTTGGTCAGCGTTAACTGTGTGCCGTTGACTATGCCTGTTAGCATCATGGGTGAAATGTCAGAGATATAGCCTGATCCTGTTGGAAGCTCCCGGCTGGTGACGGCGAATTCAACGTTAACGTAGACCACGTTTTCGTCATCTGTTGCAGTTATAGTCCAAGTCATGGTTCGGTTTTCTGTGCCCACGTCTTTTAGCGTTACGAAGTCTTCGTAGTCTGTGGCTATGGTGAATTCTGTTGGAAAAGTGGTTTTCCATGTTCCGATAATGTTTCTTGTAGGCGTCAAGGTGCCTGAATTTGGGTTTAGCGGATTTGAGATGTTGTCGAAGAATCCTGAGAAGTAGAATGCCCCAATGACGCATCCGATGAGGATCACGACTGGAATGATGGTGGACGCTTTAATTTTCCCTTTTGACTTGCTTGTTGGCGGCGGAGGTGGCGGGAGCGGTGGTGGTACCTAGATTATTGAACGTATAGTTCACTGACCAGTGGTGTTTGATGATTGTTTAAATGGCTTGCTGACACCCAACTACCATTCCAACAACCAATATTCCATTTCTGAATACTTTTCGGCGTGTCGATAATTCAGAACTTGCCGTCAGCTAACCCGATTTTTACCACTCAGGAATTGATTTTTGGAAAGATGCTTTAAGGAACCGCTCCATATTTTGTCTATGAATAGTAACCGCCAAACAACCATTGGATTCACAGCGATTGTCATAGTCTTCATTTCATGTGTATCAGCAGTCTGCAGTATAAACTTCTTCGAACCGCAGATAAGCTCCATAAACCCCAATGATTTAGCGCAGTTAAGATACTACACTGAACAGTATCCACCCTACAATTACATAGAGAACGGCCAAATCAAAGGCGTCTCAGTCGAGCTGCTCTCGGCGATCACTCAGAAACTCGGCGCTCAAGCAACCCCCCGCCAAATCAATCTTACAGCATGGACAGATGGCTACCAAGAAGCCTTAACTCAAAACAACACGGTGCTATTCTCAACTGTGCGGTTGCCCGAGCGAGAGAACCTCTTCAAGTGGGCTGGACCAATCTGCACCTATCAATATGCATTGTTTGCTGGGTGGGACACAACAACCGCAGTCAACAACACCGTCGAGCTGAAGAACTACAGAATCGGAGTTATCACCGACGACGCAGCTATACCGCTTTTACTTGCGGCAGGAGTTGATAGAAGCCATTTAGTAAATGAAACCAGCGCCGAAGTGCTAATCGAGAAACTCGCCCACGGTACTATTGACTTGTGGTGTTACCCCGAAGAAGTAGGCCGCCACATAACTAAAGAGGAAACCGGGAACTACTATGCCTTTAACGTTGTGTACCGGCTTAAGCAGGTTGACTTGTATTACGCTTTTAGTATAGGCACTCCGGATTCAACTGTTAACGCTTTTCAAGCTGCTATTAACGAGCTAAAAAACGAGAAAGACAACAGAGGCTTCAGTACACATGACATGATTTTAGGCCAGTATATCCCCGCAATAGGATTTGCCCACTTAAATTACCTGACTGAGGAATATACCCCATTCAACTATCAAGGCGAACACGGCGAAGCAACTGGGATTTCAGTGGAGATACTGCAGTCGATCTTCAGCCGCTCAGGCGTAAAAGCGGCGCCTAACGTCAAGGTTGTTCCCTTAGTGGAAGGTTTCCAGCAAGCACAACAGGACAGCAGCACCTGCCTCTTCTCTATCGTTCGTACACCTGAACGTGAACCAAACTACAACTGGGTTGGACCATTCTCCAAAGTGACCTTCGTCGTTTACTCTGAAGTGGACAGTAACCTCTCAATAGCTTCCGTTGAGGACTTGAACATGTACCGAATCGGCACAGTAAATCATACCATAGAATATGATCTCTTGGTCGGTCAGGGTGTTGATTCCTCAAATATCGTTTTAGCGTCGACCCCTGCAGAGTTGCTTCAGATGCTTCAGAACGACCAGATCGACGTTTGGGCGGTTGGGGAATTGACTGGGCATTATGAGATTAACAGCGCAGGTTTGGATACAAAACAGTTTGAGCAACTGTATACTATCGGCGAAAAAGAGGTTTACTTTATCTTCAGCAGAAACGTCCCCAACTTGCTTATTGACGCCTTCCAGCATGCCATAGAAGCAGTGAGAAACCAAAAAGATGCGCAGGGCTTCAGCGAGTACGAGCGAATCATATACCGCAATCTAGGAGTCGGCTACGCCAAGCAGACGTTCAGCAACAGCCAAGTAGTTGCGCTCGTAGAGCAAACCGCGGATGCAATACGGCAGAACGCCACCGACGCCTTCCTGCACATAAATGCAGGCGAATCGCCATACAAGAGCACCCAATACACGAGTCTCTACGTGTTCGCCTATGACACAAACGCCACCATGGTAGCGCACGCAGACAACATCTTACTCGTCGGTGTTAATTTCCATGGCAAAACAGACGTCGCCGGAACCCCATTCCGCGACTACATCATCCAAGGCGCCCTATCAAACGGCAAAGGCTGGGTAGACTACGTTTACAGCAACATAGGCCAAACAAATCTCTACTATAAAACAACATACTACCAACTGGTCACGGGAAGCGACGGCGTGCAGTACGTGGTCTGCAGCGGTAACTTCAAAAACTAAAAAGCATACTACCCGTCTCAGAAGCACCTCCCCTCCCCTTATTTACCTGAATTTTTACCCGTTTTTATACACTATGTGCCTTATTTTTTCCTGGTCGCTCTTTAACTCTACAAGAATTGACCATTCAAAACCGCTTATCTGATCTTTGAGCTCAACTCTATACCCAGTTCTAAGAATCTCTAGTGCTTCCACAGCCGAGACAGCCATATTAGAACTAGAAAGCCTAAACTCAAACAACGAGAGAATCGCATAAGCAACATAACAAATCTTAACATGTGCCTCCACATGCGACTTAAGCCAAACCCTAACAGGCCTAAGCGAAAGCACCCCCTTCATCTGCTTAAACGCACGCTCAACCACATCCTTATCAAAATATTTCTTAACAACCTCACAATCCGCCATGTCTGTATTATGATAAATCAGCGAAAAACCCAAAAACGCAGCTTCCGCGTCACCTCCACCACTATCATATAGCCTCTCCCGCTTTACCACCTCAGCATACGGATTATAAACAACAAGCAACCTGCCACCCAAATAATCTACAGACGTGCAATAAACATGCGTATTTCTAAGAGAAACTCTATTCTCTTTTCGGTAAAGCCTTTGCTTATCAATCCCCTCAAGAATACGCTTAAAATTTTCGTTCCTGATAACCCCGCAGATGACGCTCATCTTTAGGGCAAGCATGTCCTCGATGTTTCTTGTGGAATAAAATCCTCTATCTAAGATAACTCCGCTATACCCCAACGAGGCAAGATTGCTTAGCATCTCTCTAAACAGCTTGCTTCCGTTGATGTTTCCATCAAAGGTTCTATGGAAGATGGGAAAACCCCATCGCTCAGATACAGCGATGGCGATCTGGAGGAGCTTTCGGACTTTCCCATCTTTGCCTCTGCGTGGCTTTTCATCGAAACTGTCGCCCTCAAAATAGGTATCCGTAACATCGATGACTAGTGATCTCTTTGTTTCATGGGATGAGAGTGTACCTGCAATGTTTGCCTCTACCTTGGAGAAGTCAATGTCTTGTAGTTGCTCTAGGGTTTCGTATAGTTGGGAGGTTGATATTTTCTCAAGTTTGAGGGTTTCAAGTATGTCTGTTTCGTTGAGCCATTGTTCCATTTTGCTTATGGATGGCCTTTCGAGGAGTTGGCTGTAAACCATTAATAGTACAGCGGCGGGAAGAAGCTGTTTTAAGCCTAGTTCGTTTGCCAGGTGATCTATTATTTCGACGTCTAAGTGTCTTCTAACGCTAGTTACTTTCATGTCCGCGGTTGAGACTTTTTTGACTGCTTTGCCTTCGACGTCTCTGCCGAGGTATTTTATTACGTGTTGCCTTGGTTTTCCGTTTTCCCACTTGGATTCAACGAGGGCTAGATATGTGCCTGAGCGTTTCTTTATTTTTCTGACGAAAGGCATAGTGTATATTTTGTACACTAGGTTAATGAAACTTTCTATCGCTTAACAGGCGAGCATGGAAGAGTAAACATGGAAATCGAGAAAAAGCATAGTGTATAAAATAGAGGTAAAATTCAGGTATTTAAAGGCAGACTGATTCGGATTATGCACGGTGTTCAGTCAAGGTTTCTTGACGAAAAACGCTTTATGCGTGCTTCAACTCACGGCTATTTCGACCGAAAATGAAAACCTCAAGCTGTATCGCCCCGATTTTGTGCTTGATAGTTACGCTTTCAATCATAGCTTCACCCGCAGCAGCTTATCTTGAGCCCTCCATCGGAGTAAAAGAAGGCGACTGGATAGAATACAACATAGACATCTCCGGCACAGGCACACCGCCGCCGACACACGACGTACGCTGGATGCGGCTTCAAGTGCTCTCAGTCGAAGATACAGCGTTCGGCGTTTACGTCACCGCCAGATACGCCAACGGAACAGTCGGCAGCTCCGTCTGGGACTTCAACTTCTCTGAAGGCAACGTGGGCGGATGGATAATCATCCCCGCAAACCTATCCATAGGCGACAGCTTCTACGATTCCTCTATTCATAACCATAAACCCGTAAACGTAACCATCCAGAGCCAAGAGCAGAAAACTGTGCTGGGCGCAGTCCGAACCGTGACCTGCGGTAACGACTCGTTTAGACATAAACAGTGGGATCAAGCAACAGGCGTCTTCGTAGCCTCCTCAGAAACTTACCGTAACGTTACGAACAAAGACGGCTGGTACATCGACGACTTGACTGTGACTATAGAGGCAACTGCAACCAACATTTGGAGCCCCGAATTTGCTTCAAGCCAATCAATGTTCTACCCTCTGGTTGGGGCTATAGTTGCAGCCGCAGCCATTCTATCACTGATAGTAATTGCAGCCAGAAAAAAACATGTTACATTAAGCGTCAAACAAAAGCAGCTCCTTGAAGTCCTCCTCATGTTGGGGCTTGTATTGGCGGTCGGCGTCATAGCATCCACGCCCATAAGTGAAAGTCAGGTCCCTCTTAGCTTCCGTGACCTGAACATGATCATGCAAACGCTGTGGATGGGGTTACTGTTATTGGGCATGTGGTTCCGAAGTAAAGGTAACTATTTCCTGCATGGCGTTATGACGATTCTTGTTGTTTCCATTACAATAATGGGTTTTCTTGGGGTTCTAGCGATGTCTCCAATGAGTGACAGCAGCTCGATGGATCAGTATTTTGATTCACCTGTAGATATAGCAGTGTTCCTTGGGCACGCGGTGTTTTCGTTCCCTGCGTTAGCGTTTGGAGTGTGGCTTATCATGCTATGGCGCCCCAATTCAACTACGTTTCCGGCTAAAAGCAGAAGAATCGCGTGGTTAACCACTGTTTTCTGGGTGCTATCATACATCGTGGGTGTACTTGATTATATCATACTGCGAAACGACTTCTTTTAGGATACAAAATTTTGTGGTCGATTGGATAATTCACCTAAAACCTTTTCAGCATATATTTGCTGCCCCTTTTATTTTTTGTCGATAGTTTTGCATACGCACGTCTTTTAGCATTATTTGGCTTTTATTTCTCATTTAGGGGTTTTCCGGCAAGTTTTAAATATACATTAGCTCACAAGACTTTGGACTATGCGCATAAGCGCATGTTCAACTTAGGAGAAAGAAAAATTGCAGAAAAAACTTAACAAAAAATTAGTGACTATTTCGTTTGCAATATTATTGATCGCTACTATGAGCGCATCAATGATGTTTCTACCTACGACATTGGCACATTCTCCCCCGTGGAGCATACCGACATTTGCCCACGTGTACGCAGCAATCAACCCGATTGGTGTCGGCCAAACAACCTACATCTACATGTTCCTAACACCAACATATGCTGACACGTTGATGACCAACAACTACCGCTTCCACAACTTCAACCTAACCATCGTTGCACCAAACGGCGAAGTAACAAACAAGATTTTCGAAACAATCCAAGACACAACCTCAAACCAAGGTTACTCTTTCACACCTGACCAAGTTGGCACATACCAAATCTACTTCAACTTCCCAGGCCAAAATGTCAACGATTACCCCTACTCACCAACATCCCAATTCAAAAACGACACATACCTTCCAAGCTCAGCCAGCACAACTCTAGTTGTACAGGAAGAGCAGGTGAAATACATCGACCAAGCTCCGCTTCCAACTGAATACTGGACACGTCCAGTCTACGGCGAAAACACCATGTGGTTCACTATCGCTTCTAACTGGCTAGGCAGCGGTGCACCCGGATACGGTGCAATGATCGGGCCAAACCAGCGTACATTCACTGACAGCGCAGTCGGTTCCTTAACCAATCACGTTATGTGGACTAAGGAAGTTCAACCAGGGGGAGTAGTCGGCGACAACAACTACGAGAACATCGCAAACACTTACTTCGAAGGAACAGCATACCAGCAGAGATTTATCAACCCAATAATCGTCTACGGTAGACTCTACTACAAAGAGCCACTCTCATTCGCTAACCAAGCTGGAGATATGGTCTGCGTTGACTTACGCACAGGACAAGAAGTCTGGAGAAGAAGCGACATACCCGCCTTGTCTTTTGCCTTCATTTATGACTTAGGAACCCCCAACTATCGCGGAGTCTATCCTGCAGTACTGTTCACAAGCAATTTCGCCAGAGCTTTCGATGCATACACAGGTGAACCGCTTTTCAACGTAACAGGCGTACCCTCTGGTTCAGCCGCAACAACAGTATTCGGCCCATTAGGCGAACACATTCGCTACACGTTATTCAACAACGGAACACCTACGAGCCCTAACTGGTACCTCTGCTCATGGAACTCAAGCAGAATGTGGGGCGGCAGCAGCACAACATGGGTCCCACAGCAAACAACCGTTAACGGCGTAACCGCAGTTCAAGCAAACCAGGGCAGAATGTATGACTATCTCGACGCAGCCACACAGAACGTATCTATCGCTTGGCGTAATTCTATGCCTGCAGCAGGAGGAAATGCTCCAAGTATAATCGCATCCTTCTACAACGACATCTTACTCTGCAGAAACGGCTCCTACCCAGCAGTAGGTGACGCAGGTGCACCATACACCTACTTCGCAGTCAACCTCAATGCATCCAAAGGCCCAATCGGTCAAGTTCTATGGTGGAACACAGTACCCCGCCCAGTAGGAGACATTCCATCTATATCATTCGCAGGTGCAGATGCAAAGGCAGGTGTCTTCTGTGAATCATACAGACAAACACAGCAGTTCGTAGGATTCGACCTAAGAACCGGCGCTAAACTTTGGGTAGGCGAATCACAGGCAGCATTAGACTTCTATGGCAGCCCTGGCCCAGGCACACTATCCAACGTTATAGCTTACGGTCGCATCTACAGCAGTGCATACTCCGGCATCGTTTACTGCTATGACATGGCTACCGGAGAAGTTCTATGGACTTACGGCAACGGTGGCGTAGGCAACAGCACAAACAGCGGCTTTGAAGTTCCAGGACCATACCCAACATTCATCGAAGCAATAGGCAACGGCGTCGTCTACACTGCTACATCCGAACACACATTCCAGACACCCATCTACAAAGGTGCACTCGCACGCGCAATCAACGCAACTACAGGCGAAGAACTATGGACAGTCTCAGCAGCCACAGGCCAATTCATTGGTATCAGCTATGCAATCGCAGACGGATATTCAGTGCTCTTCAACAGCTATGACCAGCACATCTACAGCTTAGGCAGAGGACCAACTGAAACCGAAGTTGATGTTGGACCAAAAACTATAGCACTAGGCAACACTGTAGTCATCGAAGGAACAGTCATAGATATTTCAGCAGGCACAGAACAGAACGAGCAGGCAGCACGCTTCCCAGAAGGTGTACCAGTCTCCTCAGATGCTTCAATGAAAGACTGGATGGGATATGTCTACCAGCAGGATGCATGCCCAACAGACTTCAAAGGCGTTGACGTAACCATCAACGTAGTCGACGCAAATGGCAACTACCGCACAATCGGAACAGCAGCCACCGACGCGAAAGGCTACTACAGCCTCGTCTGGACACCAGACATCGAAGGCAAATACAACATATTCGCAACATTCGCAGGCTCCAAAGGCTACTGGCCATCATCACAGGAAACAAGCTTCAACGTTCAATCTGCACCAGCAACAGCTTCACCAGTACCAACACAGGCTCCATCAATGGCTGACCTATACTTCCTACCAGCAGTCATCGGCATCATCATCGCAATCGTCGTCGGCATAGCAGCAGTCCTATTCGTCGTAAGCAAAAAACCATAAAACACCAAAAACAACCAACCCTTTCTTTTTTTTGTTCTTTCCATTAAGAATCGCTTAGGCGAGCCTCTACCTTTTTAGGCAACAAAAATAAGCATTAGCTTAGCATCGCTAAAAGAGCGTGAGTTTCTATGAGCTTTGAAAACTTCACTGTTAAGTCACAGGAAGTCATCCAAAAAGCCCTCGAATTAGCCACTTCGAGGCAGAACCAGGCGATAGAGCCAGCGCACCTGCTAAAGGCGATGCTACTCGTAGATGACAACGTTGTACCATACCTACTCCGGAAACTAAACATCAACATCGAAGCCTACTCAGCACAACTAGACCAGCTGCTTGGCGCGTTGCCGAAGGTCAGCGGCGGCGAACATTACCTAACCCCCAACTCTAACCGAGCAATACAGAAAGCACAGAGCTACGCAGCGGAAAGCCAAGACAAATACGTTTCACTTGAGCAACTATTCCTCGGACTTTTCTCAGTCAGCGACCAAGCCACCCGGTATCTGCAAAACAGTGGCGTAACAGAAAACCAACTAAAACACGAAATCAAAAAACTAAGGAAGGGATCAACTGTGAACAGTCAAACAGCAGATGAAACCTACAACGCCCTAAACCGCTTCGCCGTCAACCTGAACGAGCGGGCAAAAACGGGCAAACTGGACCCAGTTATCGGACGCGACGAGGAAATCCGCCGCGTTCTGCAGATACTGTCCAGAAGAACAAAGAACAACCCGATCCTAATCGGAGAGCCAGGCGTGGGGAAAACAGCCATAGCTGAAGGCATAGCGCACCGCATAGTAAACGGCGACGTACCCGAGAACCTCAAATCCAAAACCCTCTACTCACTCGACATGGGCGCACTAATAGCGGGCGCCAAGTACAAAGGTGAATTCGAAGAGCGCCTAAAAAGCGTCATAAAAGAGGTTGTGGGCTCAGAGGGCGAGATAGTGATGTTCATCGACGAAATCCACACCCTGGTCGGAGCAGGCGCATCAGAAGGAGCCATGGACGCAGCCAACATCCTAAAACCCGCACTCGCAAGAGGTGACCTCCGCGTCGTCGGCGCAACCACACTCAAAGAGTACCAGAAGTACTTCGAGAAAGACAAAGCCCTTGAGCGTCGCTTCCAACCCGTAATGGTAAACGAGCCCGACACACTAGACGCCATCAGCATCCTGCGTGGACTCAAAGAACGCTATGAAGTATTCCACCACGTACGGATAAAAGACGAAGCCATAATCGCTGCAGTAGAACTTTCACAGCGCTACATCACCGACCGATTCCTACCCGACAAGGCGATTGACTTAATCGACGAAGCCGCCTCCAAACTCCGCCTCGAAATCAACTCCGCCCCCGAAGAACTCGAAACAATCGAACGCAAAATCCGCCAACTCGAAATCGAACGCGAAGCCATAAAACGCGAAAAAGACGAAGCTAAACTCAAAGCCCTCAACATGGAAATCGCAAACTTAAGCGAGGAACGCAACAAACTCAAAGCTAAGTGGCAGGCGGAAAAAGACATTGCTGATCAGATACAGAAGAAAAAGAACGAGATAGAGCAGCTCAAGTTCGAGGAGGAAACAGCTAACCGCCAAGGCGACTTGGGCAGGGTTGCGGAAATCCGCTACGGTAAGATCCCCGAGGATAACAAAGCCATTGAAGCACTCAAGCAAAAACTCGCTGATATACAGAAGGATTCGCCGCTTGTAAACGAGGAAGTTGATGCGGAGGAAATCGCTGAAGTCGTCTCACACTGGACAGGCATCCCGGTTAACCGCATGCTGGAGAGCGAGAAGCAGAAGCTGCTTAATCTGGAAACCCAGCTGCACATGCGTGTGGTGGGGCAGGAAGACGCCATAGAAGCCGTCTCTGATGCCATTCGCCGCAGCCGCGCTGGCCTGCAGGACCCCAAGCGCCCGATTGGCTCATTCATCTTCCTTGGCACAACAGGCGTAGGCAAAACCGAGCTCGCCAAAGCGTTAGCGGAGTTCCTGTTTAACAACGAGAATAACATGGTTCGCATAGATATGTCTGAGTATCAGGAGCGTCATACCGTAAGCCGACTGGTCGGTGCCCCGCCGGGATATGTGGGTTACGAGGAAAGCGGCCAGTTAACTGAGGCAGTACGACGCAAACCCTACTCAGTGGTGCTGCTGGACGAAATCGAGAAGGCTCACCCCGATGTCTTCAACATTCTGCTGCAGGTGCTAGATGACGGTAGATTAACCGATAACAAGGGCCGAACCGTTGACTTCAAGAACACCATAATCATTATGACCTCAAACATTGGCTCACACATCATACAGGAAAACCTTGAAAAAGCCACTGCTGAAAACAGAGAGAAAGTTTGGAACCACACCAGAGAACAAGTCTTTACGCTGCTTAAGCAGAGTGTCAAGCCAGAGTTCCTTAACCGCGTTGACGAAATCATAATGTTCCAGCCGCTTACCGAAGCAGAGGTCAGAAAAATCGTCGAAAACCAGCTTAAAGCCGTTCAAGCGATGCTTGAGAAGAACAACGTAAAAGTGGAGTTCACAGAGAAAGCAGTTGACTACGTTGCCAAGGTTGGGTTTGATCCGCAGTTCGGCGCAAGGCCAGTGAAGCGGGTGATCCAGAAGAATGTGCTAAATGAGCTATCGAAGATTATCCTGCAGGAGAAGGTCGATAAAGCCGCTGTAATCGTGGTAGATGAGCAGAAGGGTGCTTTAGTGTTTAGAAATAAGCCCTAAGCGACTAAAGTGCCTATTCGTTGTTCCTTTTTTCTTTTTGATTACCATCTTCTTTTGACGTGAACTATTTTTAAGCGATATTGCGTTATCTTATCTGCAGGTGAGCGCCCGGTTGGCATTTTCTGTAACCAAAGCAGATGGCTCTAAACAGCTATTTGAAAAAGAAAAGGTTGTGCAGACCGCTATACGGCTCGGTGCAAATCCAGAATTAGCCTTAGAACTGGCTCAGCAGGTCGAAGGTAAACTCTACGAGGGCATAACAACGCGGAGGATCCTTCAAATCATTTTTGCTCTTATGGGGAAGCGTAAACCCGCTGTCAGGCACCTTTTTGATCTCAGACGCGGTTTAAGCTTGATGGCGCCTAAACCCGAATTCGAGATTTTTGTCCGCGTGCTTCTTTCTCAGATTGGTTTCGAAGTTAGACCAAATACAATTATGCGGGGATTATGTGGCGAGCATGAGGCAGATGCGGTAGTATCTAAAGATGGTTTAACATACTTTGTTGAAGCAAAACATCATGCAAATTATCATGCGCTAACAGGGCTTGATGAAAGCCGCATCGCCAGAGCAATCATGGAGGATGTTGCAGAAAGCTATGAGCATGGCGTAACTACGTTAAAGATTGATCGGGCAATGATAATTACTAACACCCGCTACTCTGAACACGCGATACAATATGGGTGCTGTCGAGGGATTCTGCAGATCGGATGGGTTTCCCCTGATGGATTTGGTTTACGTGACATAGTAGAAAAGTACAAGTTGTATCCATTGAGTTGCCTACGAGGTATCAGCTTGGAAGTACGGATGCGTTTGGTTGATGTGGGTATAGTGCTAATAAAACAGTTGCGGGAACAGGATATTGGCTATGTTGAGCGTAAAACTGGGTTATCTCATGAAGCTGCTTTAGCGTTAATGGAAAAGGTTAAGCAAACAACAGAGACATTATGGTTGCTGGAATAAGCAGAGTGTTATGCCATACATTACATAATGCGGTTATTGACTGAAGTTGCAGGTTTAAGGTTTTAATATGGTCAAAGTCGTTAGCGTCAACTTAAATCGGTGACATATTATGCCTTCAAAGAATGGTCAGAGGAATACCAAACAGTTGAAGGAACAACCTGAACCAGAAGAAAAATACGAAAAAACGCTCTGCGGAACCCAGGTACACGTCATAGACGGCCATACGAATTTTAATTGTATTGGTAGAACACAGCCGGGCCTAAACTGCGCCGAGCATTGCCCCTTCTACTACAAGAAAAAACAGAGCTAAAGGGCACTTTCGGTTGCCTGCTTCATCAGCGCATGCATCAGGTCGCGCTTGGTTACTATGCCCATTATTTTCTGTGGGTTAGCTGGGTTTAAGATGAGGACTCTTCCGGTTTCCAATTGACTCATTTTTCTAAATGCGTCAAAGGCTGTTTCTCCGGGGTAGCAGACGCTAACGTTTGGCCTTGCGATGTCGCCGACCTGGATTTTCTGCCGCATTTCCTTAGCTACGCGGGTCGCTTCCTCTATTGTGACGACGCCTACGAGTTCATTGTCTTCGTTGATCACTGGGTAACCGATGTATGTTTTAGTCGCCATCATCGCTAAAAGCTCGCTTACGCGCATGCTGCTTGGAACAGTAACGACTTCTCTAGTCATGATGTCCTCGACTTTTATGTCCGCCAACGTTTTTGTCTCTCTGAGCAGTCTCACCGGAACAAAATCTCGTTTCTTCTCCAGTTTACTGGCTTTAACGAGTCCAGCGGTTCTCTTCTGGAGCGCGGCAACTATCAGATGCTCAAACACTTCAGGCTCCTTCTCGATATTTCTTGTAACTACAGCTCCTCTCTGAAGTGCACTGTTGAAGAAGTCCTCGCCGGCTTTTGTGCGAAGAATAACTATCGCCCAATCTTTATGAGGGTAAGCTCTTCCGATTGAGATGTCAGCGACTTCAGCTGTAAAGTCAATGCAGGTTTTGCAGCCTATATTCGTGAGCATTTTTGCTTCAGCCAGTGGCATTTCAACTTTGCACTGCTTAGTAGTTAATACGAGGTCATGTGAAAGCTGGATGCCGGTTACATCGTTAGCTAGGAGGCCGTACTTTTTTTCTATATGTCTAAAGAAGGGATTTGTGGCGAAGGTTCCGAAGCAGAACAGGCCGATGATGACTTTTGCTTTTCCGCCGATCTTATGCCCCCACACATCGATTTTACGGAGCGCAAGAGCTTGGCATGGCGTACCAACTACTGCAATTTTTCCTTTTGCGTATTCTATTACTGCGCTTCTGTATGCTTCAACAACTGAGGCTGGGAAGTATCTGCTGCCCGCCGCAGACGCAACCTCTTGGGGTGTTAATGCTACCTGAGCTTTAGGCTTTATTGGGTTCTTATCATCTGCTCCGGAGACTACTGCGCAGTCAAAGGTTTTGCTTTCTAATCCAAATGTAAGTAGCGCCGACACAACCGCGCCGTCAGAGCCTTTCTTACGAGCCTTTAGGTCGCTTGCTTGGGCTAGTAGGCTCTTTCGTAGGTACCCTACGGCTTCGCTTCTAATGGGTGCGTCAGCTACGGCTCCGGCGCTTCTAAGCAGCAGCGCTTGGGAGTGTGGGCAGACCTCGTTGCATATGGGGCATAAATCGAGGTTTTGTGAGCAGTCCTGCAGCCGCTTCACGTGGTCGTCTTTAACCCGCAGGGCATTCACGGGGCAGGTGGCTTGGCATGCGCCGCATCCAGTGCAAAAGCCGTTAGTAAGAATATTCTTTTTGAGGATGTTGTAGGCGATTAGTCGGTTGTTTTGCATAAACTAATCCCCTATTTAATAGATTGATAATAGAAGAATTTAAGAGTAATTATAAAGTGGACCGGGGGGGATTTGAACCCCCGACCTCTTGAGTGCAAGTCAAGCGTTCATACCAGCTGAACTACCGGCCCGCCACTTTGCCAAGACTACGCAGAGGAATGATATTTAGCTTTTGGATAGCCAACCATTAAAAGTGCACCTAAAAGCGGGCGAAAAATGGGCAAAAAATTAGAGTAAACTAATGAGTTATTGTGCAGAAGCTGTTTAGTATCTGTTTCTTGGTCTTGCCGGTCGTTTTTTAGCCCAGCATTCACGGCAGTAAACTGGCCTGCTCAGGTTGGGTTTTGAATGGGACCTCGCATTCTTTTCCACATTCAGAACAGGTTGCCTTGAACATTTCTTTTCCTGACACTCTTCTTTCAACTCCTTGATGGTTTAGGTGCAAATGTGTTGTTTTGCACCTTAGAGTTTATGCAGTTTGAGGGTGAATGTAAGATTTTTTATTTTTTGATACTTTATGGTGTATTTTTGGTTAATTGACTGCAAGCGCGTTAACCTGATAGCTTCATTAAAACGTTATATTGTCCGAGTTGTAAAAATCTCTTGAGGTAAAAGAGATTGAAACTTACAACCGTAAAGATCACTCCGCCGCTGGAATGCAACATCATTTTGGGTCAGGCGCACTTCATTAAAACCGCCGAGGACCTCTACGAGGTGCTCGTCAATAGTGTTCCAAACGTAAAGTTCGGCTTAGCATTCTGTGAAAGCTCAGGACCATGCCTAGTACGCCATGAAGGAAACGATGATGAACTGCGCCGAATGGCATCTGAGAAGGCCCTTGAGCTTAGCTGCGGCCACAGCTTTATCATCATCCTAAAGAACGCTTACCCACTAAACGTGCTGGGCAAAGTCAAGGACGTGCCTGAAGTCATCGGCATATACGCTGCGTCCGCCAACCCCCTCGAGGTGGTAATCGCTGAAACCGAGCAGGGCCGAGGAATAATGGGCGTCATCGACGGCTACAAAACTAAAGGCGTAGAATCAGACAATGACATAGCTGACCGCCGAGCGTTCCTGCGTAAAATAGGCTACAAACTCGGCTAACTGCGGCGTCACTTTTTTATTTTCCTTCTCAGTCAAACCTAGCCATACAGGTATTGGTGAATTTTTTGGCAGCAGCATCAGTAGCATATGAACGTAACATGGCTCAGCTTAAAGCCTATAAAGAAAAGCAAACCCAAGAAGACGCTGAACTAAAAGAGCGCATGGGCAAAATCAAGCATAAAATCGCCATCATAAGCGGCAAAGGCGGCGTCGGTAAAAGCACCGTCACCGTCAACTTAGCCACTGCGTTTGCTATGCAAGGTAAACAAGTCGGCATCCTAGACGCCGATATTCACGGGCCTAGTGTGCCGCGGCTCTTAGGCTTAGAAGGTAAGCAGGTTAAAGCCAGCCCAGTCGGCGCTTTCCCCATAGAGGGCGCTTTAGGCATGAAGATTATGTCTATCGATTTCTTCCTAAACGAGGCGTCGCCAACGATTTGGCGAGGCCCACTTAAGATGCGTGCCATCAAACAGTTTCTCTCTGAAGTCGTATGGGGCGAACTAGATTACCTATTCATCGATCTGCCTCCGGGTACAGGCGACGAACCTTTGAGTGTAGCTCAGCTTCTACCAGAAATGGACGGCGTAGTCATCGTAACCATGCCTACTCAACTTTCAAGCAGTATAGTGAAGAAAGCCGTGACGTTTGCGGAGCACCTTAACATGCGAACCATCGGCGTCGTCGAGAACATGAGTGGATTCGTTTGCCCCCACTGTGGTAAGAAAACAGAGATTTTCGGTTCAGGCGGAGGCGAGAAGATGGCTAAAGAAGCAGGCGTCCCATTCCTCGGCAGCATCCCGATTGACCCCAAAGTCGGCGAGGACACAGACAAGGGCACACCATTCGTGTTATCGAACAAGGACTCCGCTGCAGCTAAAGAATTCATGAAGGTTGTAGCAAAAGTTCAAGAGTTTATCGAGAACAAAAAATAGTAAAAAGGGTTGAGAGCTAAAAACTCTCCATCGATTTTTCTAGTTCAGACTGGTTTACTTAGAGAGGGTAATCTCTATTGTGGAAACCATTCTGGACCTGTTTTCGCCT
>Ga0209723_1001422_pt1 | contig 37307 bp, 29 predicted proteins | sample BiotimSIPDNA_2_FD_185750 | JGI IMG/M metagenome (GOLD analysis project Ga0209723, IMG submission 185750) | Anaerobic biogas reactor microbial communites from Washington, USA - Biogas_R2 time_0 SIP DNA (SPAdes) (version 2) | ecosystem: Engineered > Bioreactor > Anaerobic > Unclassified | place... | reverse complement strand
TCCTCACCGGCAATATATATATCCCTGTCAGTGACCAGCGTTATCTCCTCGAGGTTGAGAAAAGGGTCTCCGGTATGGGAACTGATCTCCTTTGTTCTCTGTGCGCAGAGCGAAGCAGGCATAAGCAGCAGACCGATCAGTGACAGAAGTGTAATCACTGAAATGATGGAAGGGCTTGTATGCGGATCAGTTCGTCTCATATCGAAGATCTTAGTTGAGGTCAACCCAGAACCAGGGCTTTTGCATTGTACCCCTGAGCGTACAGTCTGCACACGCAGATCTCACGAAGGCAAGCCGGTAGAGTGCATTTTGGTCAGTGAATATTGGCTTTATGAATGTGTATCCTGAATTCAGGTGGGCCCAATAGATTTCATCAAAGGTCATCCCCCCGCCTGGTGATATTGACGGATAGTCAATCGGACCCTTTTCCTGCCTGTCACATTCATATTGGTACATCGGAAGCCCAAGGGCTAAAGCCTCCCTCACCGTTACGTACAGGCGCTGCATCTTGACAGCCGAGACCTGGAAATACCCAATTACCTGGTCTTCCGGATCATTCAGGTTTCTAATGTTACTGAATACCTGGTAGGGTTGCTTGTCAAAGATGTCCCCACCTGCCTCGTTGATGCCGCTCATGAGGTACCAGAACTCGTACTCCTCTGCTGATAGCGACATCTGCCTGACCTCAAGGCAGTACTGTATAAGCAGCCTGTCGCTCTCAGCCGGGGCAACAAAGTGGACCATCTTCCCCTTCAGGTTTTCCGTATTACCTGAGACCGTGTTTTCAATATCTATGACATCCGAATGGACGTGGGCATAGCAGGTCCTTTTGATTGTATCAACCTGGAGGATGGTAGAATCATTTATATACCTGAAAAGGCTGGGGTCGGGAACCGAAAACTTCCACCACTCGTCATATGACCAGCGGTAATGCCCTGCCGTGCTTTCTTCTTCTGAATCGATATAAAAAGAAATACCCTCCCTGAATTCGCCCGTCTCATCAGAAAAGATCCTGTCACGTTGATAATAGAGGCTGTCTATATCCTGAACCGGTAACATCATACAGGGAGTTGATTCATATTGCCCCCCTTCCGCTGTCTCAACAGACAGCGTGTAGGTCCTGCCCGGCTCTCCCCTGAAGAGAAGGCTGTCAGTCCGGTAATCGCCGGGATTCCTCTCTTCAAGAATGAAGGAGTTGCCAAGGTCATCAGTGAGAATGACGGTAGCGCCGCTGACTTTCTCTGTAATATCATCAGGGTTGCTGACAGAGCGTGACAGACGTACGTAATTTGCAGTTACCTCATCGGTGATCAGGGCATCAACCACCAGCCTTGATTCAAAGCTTCGCAGTTGCGGGACATACGGATCTATACATGTAAAAAGGGTAAAGGAGATGAGAAGAATAAAAATAATCCTGTACCATTTTTTCGCCATGCTGCTCCGGTAATTAAATCCTGTTTGCCTGTCCGTAGTAGAAGAATTGACAAAAATAGAACTTAATCACTGCCGGAAAACATTCTTCTGTAATAAAATGGGGTTGTTAAACATTAAATTATGTTAACTGATCTGCAATTAGAAATAATATATGTTATTTCGGCTGAACTTTTACAATCCTGACCTTAGATGACAAGAATAACCTCCCTGTTGCTCTTCTGCTGCTGCACCCTGACCCTCATTGCGCAGCAGGGAACACCCGGAGGCACTGACAGGGAGTCAGGCAGGTTTGCCTTAATTGAGGCTGCTCAACGGGAGTTGCTTGACAGCATATATATAGCTGTCACCGGTAATGAACATGCATACATCAACGGTGATGAATACTTCCTTTATCATTTCAGGGCAAAGAATAAGCCGCTTCTCTACTACGGAGAAGACCGCACCTCTGAAATAGTGGTCGGAGGCAGGAGGTTTTCAGGCCTGGTGCTTCAGTATGACACATTTACTGATGAGGTTATCTTTTCAGAGATAGACAATGGCTTTGGCAACAGCCGGTATAACATTTCAATAAAACCAGATCATTCAGGCAGCTTTGCCCTTTTCTTCAGGACAGACACGCTGCGCTTCAGATACCTCTCCGCCGCGGATACAGGCCAAGAGATTCCGGAAGGATTCTATGAGATTGCATATGAAGGGCCCACCAGGTATATTATAAGGCACAGGTCAGTTGTCCATCAGAGGAACGGCATTGATGAGTACTTCTATTCTCCCGTAAGTTACATCAGGACCCCTGACGGTTACCGGAAGATTACCTCCGGAAGGAAATTCCTGCAGTTGTTTGGAGACGGAGCAGCGGAGATAAAGAGAATTGCAGACCAGCGCAGGATTAAACCCGGTAAGGTCACGAAGAGACAGATGAAATACATGTTACAAACCTACGACAGCCGCCGTGGAACCATCCGGGGATTATGAGAAAATGTCTGTTAATATCGGCCCTGCTGGCATTATCACTCTTTCTTTGTGGTCAGGAAAACAATCTCACCTTCCAGTTAAACAATATTCTCTTTGAGGATTTTGTTGACACGCTGGAAAAGAGAGTTCCCGTAAGGATCTATTACACTCCCAGGTGGACTGATTCCCTCTATCTTAATGTGTCTGCCTCAGACGCCACCCTTGAGGGCGTACTTGACAGGGCCCTGCGCCGTGACGGTCTTCTCTTTATGATCACCTCTGACAACAGGGTAATCCTTTCCAGGGGTTACGCCTTCAGGACAGGCTTCGCAAGGGAGTATGAAACATATGTCAGGGAGAGATATGCGGAAGCCTCCTCTGCCGAATTCATGAGACTGTCAGCTCAGTCTGACGAGTCTGCGGTAAGCGATGATTACCGGTTGTTCAGGATAGGCAGGCCATCAGTCTCAGGGACACCTGAGAGAGTAACTCTCACAGGCGTCGTCAGGGACGCTGCTGACGGTACCACAATGGAGAGTGTGGTTGTTTACATTGACAAGCTCCGCATGGGCGCCATGACCAACAGTACAGGTTTCTATTCCATCTCCATGCCACCGGGCCAGTACCGTATAGAGTACAGGATGATGGGCATGAAGTCAGCCAGCAGGAACGTAATGATCTATTCCGACGGCTCTCTTGATGTCTCACTCACCGAGAGCCCCAGTGAGATAGATGCCGTGGTCATCTCGGCCAATCGTGAAAACAACGTCAGAAACACCCGCATGGGCATTGAAAAAATCAATGTCAAAATGCTTAAACAGATACCCCTGGGACTCGGCGAGGCTGATCTGCTCAAGAGCACCCTCATGCTTCCTGGCATTCAGACGGTTGGTGAAGCATCCGGCGGGTTCAACGTGAGGGGCGGAAGCACAGACCAGAACCTCATCCTTCTCAACCAAGCCCCCATCATCAATGCATCCCATTTCTTCGGCTTCTTCTCAGCTTTCAACTCTGACATGATCAGCGATGTTACCCTCTTCAAGAGCGGCATGCCGGCCAAATACGGAGGCAGACTCTCCTCTGTGATGGAAATAGTACCGGCAGAAGGTAACAATGAAAAAATCAAGGTCAGCGGGGGTATAAGCCCTGTAACAGGACGGCTGATGATTGACGGACCTGTCATCAGGGACAAAGTCTTCCTTATCCTGGGAGCCCGCACCACCTATTCCGACTGGCTGCTGGAGATGATTGACGACGAAAGGCTCAAAAACAGCAGCGCCGGTTTCTATGACCTCCAGGGTACACTGACCACGGAAATAAATAAGAATAACACCCTGTCACTCTCGGGGTATTACAGTGATGACCGGTTTGACTACTTTATGGAGAGCGGTTTCAGGTATGGTAACAGTGCTGCCACATTAAGATGGAAACACTCCTTCGGGAAAAGGCTCTCAGTGCAATACTCCGCCATTATGAGCAACTACAGCTACCGGCTGACGTCTTCCGCCGACTCCACAGAGGCGAACCACACTTACTATGACATAAGGCAGAAGATAGGCAGGGCTGATTTTATCCTCAACAATTCATCGAAGAACAAGCTGGAGTTCGGCATCGATGCCACTCTTTACTCGCTGGATCCGGGGAGACGTGAGCCGTACGGCGATTTCTCCCAGACTGAATCCTTTGAGCTGCAGAGCGAAAAAGCATTGGAGCCGTCACTCTACCTCAGTGATGAAATTGAGATCACCCGTTGGCTATCCGTCTCGGCCGGTATACGCGGTACACTATATAAAAGCTTCGGACCACGCCAGAAATTTCTTTATGCTGACGGGATGCCGAGAAGGATTGAATCAATAACTGATACCATCACTTACGGCAAAGACGAGGTGATAAGCACCTACCCGGGCCTGGATTTCAGATTCTCCACAAGACTAATGCTCTCACCGGCTGCATCAATAAAGCTGGGTGCCCAGAGAGCCTACCAGTACCTTCATATGATCTCCAATACCACCTCAATGTCACCGGTGGACATATGGAAACTGAGCGACTCATGGATCAAGCCCCAGAAGGCTGACCAGGTCTCTGGCGGATTCTATATGAACATTGACCGGAGGGCCATTGAGACATCCGTTGAAGGATACTACAAATGGCTCACCAATACCCTCGATTACAAGGGAGGGGCAGAGCTGCTCATGAACCCGCACCTGGAGACGGACATACTTAACGGCGACGGCAAGGCATACGGTGTGGAGGTGATGGTGAAAAAACAGTCGGGCAGTGTTACGGGCTGGGTCAGCTATACCTGGTCAAGGGTCTTCATGCGGGTAGATGGCCAGTATCCGGAGGAGAAGGTCAACAGAGGCAATTACTTCCCGGCAAACTATGACAAACCCCATGACCTTAAGGTAGTTATAAATGCAAAGGCTTCCAGGCGCTTTAACCTTACATCCAATTTCGTTTACAGCTCGGGCAGGCCAATAACGTACCCCGTAGCTTTCTATGATTTCTATAACTCCTCTAATGTCTACTATTCCAAAAGGAATGACTACCGTATACCCTATTACATGAGGCTTGACCTTGCTGCCACCATAAACGGAAACCTTCGTGCAAAGAAACTGAACCACTCCTCCCTGACGGCTACCGTATACAATGTGCTTGGAAGGAAAAATCCCTATTCAATCTTCTTCAGAAACGAGAACGGGACCGTAAACGGTTACCAGATGACAATCTTTGCACAGCCCATCTTCATGCTGACATACAACTTCAGGTTCTTCGGCAATGCCGAAGGTGATTTTTAAGCCCTGCCCGGAGATCACCAGTCAGTCCTCCACCGCGATCAAGCCTTTCAGCTTATTCCTCAGTTGTCTCCCAGTCAACCAGCGGTGAGCGGTAGAAGTTAATATCCATTATCTGCATACGCCTGCCGTGGGAGGCCAGCCTTTCCCTGTATTCGTCCCATGAGCGCAAGGCGGCAGGAGTCCATCCTATCTCAGCATACCCCGGCAGACGCGGGAAAATCAGGTATTCAGCCTCCCTGAAGGTGGAGATGGTCTCTGCCCAGAGCGGTGCCTCCACCCCGATTATATTTTCCCTGCTGATCCCGGGAACCAGTGTGTCAGGATCCCAGCTGTAGGCACGGTCCACCTCAATGTATGCCGCCCAGCTCAGTCCGAAGATACTTGTGCTGTCATACTTCATATCAGTATATGCATACGTGCACGGTGACATGAGTACCTTCGCTCCCTGGCTGATTCCCTTCAATGCATTCGCGGAACGCGCCCAATACTGTACTATCGCGTCGGGCTTCAGTGTGGCATGGGCTATCTCGTCCCATCCGATAACACTCTTGCCGTGAGACGTCACAATCTCCTGTACCCTGTTTACGAAGTAGATGTAATCTTCTATTTTGGTAGAATGAGACTCATCACCTCCGATGTGGAAATATTTCCCTGGGGTAAGAGCGGCTATCTCTCTGACCACATCATCAACGAATTTATAGGTGATCTCCGAACGGGTGTCGAGCGTACTAAATCCAACCTTGATTCCCGTGTACAGCTCCGGCGCCTTGCCCCCCTTGTTGAGCTCCGGGTAGGATGAGAGCGCGGCATTGGTATGACCTGGCATGTCAATCTCGGGAATAATTGTTATATATCGCTCTGCGGCATACTTAACTATGTCGGAATACTCCTCCTGGGTGAAATATCCCCCTTCACCCCCGCCAACCTCTGTCTTTGCGCCATGAGCAGTGAGATTGGGCCATGATTTGATCTCTATCCGCCACCCCTGATCGTCGGAAAGATGCATGTGAAGAACATTCATTTTATAAAGTGCCAGATGATCAATAAACCTTTTTACATCTTCCGGACCGAAAAAATGACGCGCAACGTCCTGCATTTCTCCCCTATGGCCGTATGACGGCCAGTCTCGTATGGTACCCGTGGGTATGACCCATGGCCCGGGCTGTACCGTGTCCGCCTCAACTTCATGGGGCAACAATTGCCTGATGGTCTGGATGCCGTGAAAGAGTCCTGCCGGCTTATTTGCCGTGACCGTCAGCAGCCTGTCGGTTATGACAAGCTCATAGCCCTCATCCCCGAGTTCTGCGTCATCATCGGAGAGCATCAGCATTATGTCTCCCCTGCCCGGCTTTTTGCCGTCAGAAACCACCTCAAGCCCCAGTCCTGTGGAAGGATTGAGTTTATCTGCCAGGTAGCCGGCTATTGAGGCAAGCTCTTCCGGCCCGCCGGGCATGACATGAATGTCACTCTTCGCCGTAAGCACAAATGATCCCCCTTCAGCAGTCACGGAGACCGGCTTCGGGATAATATTGTTCTTTGCGAGATCTGTTGTCACGGGGGTTTTGGCGTTGCAGCCGGCCAGCAGCAGGGCCGCAATTGCACTCAATAGAAGAGTTGTGTGTTTCATGGGTATTGGCTTTTTCTTTTCAATGGTCAGAAAGGAACGGTTTCAAATATAGGGTTTTTAAAATATGATGAACCGGATTTTGGTCACCGGCAATCCCGAACCGGACCTCAATTCATAGCGTAAGATTAAAATTTCACTTAATTTGCAGTTTTGCCCTTATTGCCATGAAGGTAGTTGACCCGAAAGACCTGGAATCACTCTCCTTTTTGTTCAGAGGCAGGAACGGCCATCGCCGTGCCGAAAAGGTCATGCGTTTTCTTGCCATTGACAAGGTCAACATGGTATATGACAATTCCGGAGCATGGACAGGCCCTGAATTCACATCAAGACTCCTTGAGGATGTCGGGGTGAGCTATGTGGTGGGTAATGCCCGGCGGTTGAGGCAACTGCCTGACGGAGCCTTTATTACCATTAGTAACCATCCCTACGGCGGCCTTGACGGCATCATGACCATTGACCTCATCGGCAGGTTAAGGCCTGATTACAAGTTCATTGTAAACAAACTCCTCTCCCTGGTAAAAACACTGAGTGATAATTTCATCCCCGTGGTCCCCGCTGGCAACAAAAAGACCGGTATCAAGGCGGAAAGCATCAGGGGCATGAGGGAAGCCCTGGCTCATCTGCATGCAGGACATCCTCTTGGCTTCTTCCCGTCAGGGGCCGTATCCGACTTTACCCTCAGAGATCTGAAAGTGAGGGACCGCCGATGGCAGGAAAGCATTCTCCACCTGATACACTCGGTCAGGCTGCCGGTATTGCCCATACGTTTCTTCGATAAAAATTCTTCCTTCTTCTACTTCCTCGGACTTATCAACTGGCGGGTACGACTGCTCAGGCTGCCGTCGGAGGTTTTTAACAAAAGGGGCAGGGTGGAACGCATCGGCATAGGGGAGATAATCACCCCTGATCAGCAGTCGCGTTTCCCTGATCCACAGTCACTGGGCGACTTTCTGCGGAAAATAGTCTATGAAATGCCTTTGCCTGAGGAGTTCGTTCCTGCCAAATTAGTTTAACTTAGGGGAGAATTTCCTGCCATGACAGAGAAGAAACGCAATGTAAACAACCTGAAATCACTTTTTAACGGAGAGGTTATTAAAAATGTTTTCGCTGACAGGGCTCGGACAAACCTGTTGAAGAAACAGGAACAGATTGCCATCTCCTGGCTGGTACAGAGGATCCCGGCCTTTATCAGTTCAAACATGCTTACAGGCATCGGGTTCTTCGGTAATATAATTGTAACAGCCAGTTTTATCCTGGCAGCATACTTCAGCCGGTCATTCCTCCTTCTCGGACTGTTAGGATTCCTGATAAGCTGGTTTGGCGACTCGCTTGACGGAAGGCTTGCATATTACAGGAACAAACCGAGGAAGAATTACGGGTTTGCCCTGGACATAACCATTGACTGGGTAAGTATCATCCTGATAGGCGTCGGATATACGATATATGCCGATGGGGCGTGGACATTGCTCGGCTACGGTTTCGTGGTGATGTACGGATGGGAGATGATCATTGCGCTTCTGAGATTCAAGATCACTGGCAGATACTCAATTGACTCCGGCATAATGGGCCCCACAGAGGTCAGGATAATAATCGGACTGATAATGATTGCCGAGGTTTTTTCCCCGGGATCCCTCAATTATTCAGCACTGATAGTAGTGACTGCACTCTTTATCTTCAATATCACTGATACAAGAAGACTGTTGCGTGTGGCTGATGAGATTGATAAAAAGGATTTAAAACCAGAATCGTAAATTATATTTGTTCCCACACAACCCCGCCTGCATGGAAAAAATAACCATCAAGGAAGTAGTCACGAGAAGGGACCTTCGTGATTTTATCTATCTGCCTGAAAAGGTCCACAGGGATGAGCCTGACTGGCTGCCACCACTGTATATGGATGAGTGGGAGCTCTATGACAAAAAGAAGAACAAGTCATTCGGCTATGCCGATGGTCTCCTCCTTCTGGCCTACAGAGACAACAGGCCCGTGGGAAGGATAATGGGCATAATCAATCGCAGGTACAACGAAATTAACCACGAAAACCACGGCAGGTTCTGCTTTATGGAATGCTATAATGACCAAGAGGTTTTTCATGCGCTCATAAGCAAAATTGAAGAATGGGCCAGGCAGAACGGGATGATCAAACTGGTGGGACCACTGGGATTCTCTGACAAGGACCCGCAGGGATTCCAGGTGGAAGGATTTGAGTATCCACAGTTTATTACCAGCGCCAACAATTCTCCCTACATGGCAGATTTAATTGAACATGAGGGATATACGAAAAAAATTGACCTGGTTAACTACCTCGGCGAAATCCCAAAGGAGTTCCCGGAGGTTTATGAGAGAGTACTTGACAGGATTGCCAGAAGCAAGGAATTTGAAATAATTGAATTCCGCAGCAAAAAGCAGTTGAAGCCCTACATCATCCCCATCCTGGGTCTGATGAATGACACTTTCGCCGAGATATACGGATTTGTCCCCCTGAATGACAAGGAAAAAACTGATTTCGCTGCCAGGTACCTGCCTATCCTTGATCCCAAATTCATCAAGGCGGTCATGAATAATGGAGATGTGATCGGATTTGCCATCGGCATGCCTGATCTCAGTGAAGGAATAAGGGCTTGCCGGGGCAGACTGCTGCCTTTCGGGTTCCTGAGAGTACTGCGGGAATCAAAACGGACCCGCAAGCTGATCATGATGCTTGGCGGAGTAAAAAAGGATTTCAGGGGAAAGGGAATAGATGTGCTCATGGGTGTGAAAATCCTTCAGGATGCCATCAACAGCCGGATGGAGACCATTGACAGCCACCTGGTGCTTGAGGATAACCTGAGGATGAGGGGAGAATATGAACGGATAGGCTGCAAGGTTGTCAAGAAATTCCGGATATATCAGAAAGATCTATAGCCTTCCGACCTCATATTGGGGAGCTTTGCAACTCAACCCCACACATGAAGTGCCATGGCCTTCAGACTTCAGCCCTTCACTCCCATGTGATTACGGAAATTCTCTTCCTGCCATCCATTTTCACGGTCAGGTTTTTGCTGAACCTGACATGCCTGACATACTGACCCTTCCCCACAACTTTTTGCTTTTTGAGAAGATCCCAGTTCAGGACAGTGTTCTTGTCATGATGCTGAATGGAGAAATAGCCGACATTCATTGAGGTGACATTGTGGAAGAAATGTGAACCTGAAGAAGCATCAAGCGGAAAATCCTCAAGACTTGTCTCAATGATGACCTTTGCATTGCATATCTGGGGCCAGGTCACGGGGATGCCTATCCACCTGTCACGCGAGCCCCACCTGCCGGGCCCTATCAGTATGTACTTCTTTCCTGCCTCGCTCATCTGCTGGTTAAAGGTGTCAATCTCCGCAGCTATCTCAAGCGTCTTTGACTTATCAAAGCTCTCCCTGTCAACATATACCACATCCCTGATGTCACTGATCATGCCGTTGCCCATGCTCTTTTCAGTGTACAGGAGAAGATGGGAGCGGTCTATCTCTTCCATGCTGATCTCATAATCAATTGCAGCCCCTATGATGGGCTTGATCTGCAGAAGGTAGAACGAAGCCTTATAGTCGCTGTCCTTCGTCAGGTCAATGGCAAACTCAATCTCCACAGGGGTGCCGAGAGCCTCCTTGACTATGTCAAGTATTTCAACCAGTGATTTGGCAAGGGGGATGTATTCATACTTGAGAATATCTGCAAAGTTAACAACCCTCGGGCCGGCCCTGTCAATGCCCGGATAAATGGTCCTTGACTCCGCAGAATAAACAGATGCGCAGTGACTCAGCACCCCGTGCCGTTCGGCATCCTCTATACTCAGGCGCGCCAGGCCCGCCGTATCACCTTCAAGAAGGTTAAGTTCCCTCTTCGTCAGATCAATGGCATAAAACTCAACCTGGGAGTTCAGGTACTGGTCCTTGGGTGTATTATTTTCAAGGGTCGGATACTTTGGTGAGAACCTGAAGGCCTTCTCACCTTCCACAACATATGTACCCAGTCCTACTGCTATCACTGCAAACCCGTCTTCAGGCTGCATGTAGCCGTAGGGATAATAATTGTATGACTGGCCCACGCCACTTATGTGAGGGTAAAAGTAGTCTTCATACCGCTCCCCTACTACCTCCTGTATGATTACTGCCATCTTCTCCTCCTCAATCTTGTAGTTGATGGCGTTTATGTAACCTCTTGCAGTCTCTGAGAAGATGGAGGCATAAACCAGCTTTATAGCATTGGTAAGCTGCTCCAGACGCACTTCAAGGTCTTCATTGCTGTTGGGGAGCAGGTAGGTCTCAAATATCCCTGCAAACGGCTGCATCAGAGAGTCCTCAAACAATCCTGACGACCTGACAGCCAGGGGCTTGTTTATGGCGCCAAGAATTACCCGAAGCTTGTTCACCAGCTCCGGTGACAGCCTGCCCCTGATAAACATATCCTTTATCTTTTCATAACTGGTCTCGGAATAGACTTTGGTCCTTAGCCTGTTGTTGTCAAGGAAATCCTCAAACTCATTTGTGCCGATGATGAAGGTCCTGGGCGCCTTGATATTAATACCGGGCACATAGTTTGAAACATCAAAGTTGTATATAAGAGTATGTATGAATGCCAGGCCGCGGCCCTTTCCTCCAAGAGATCCGGGAGCAAGCTGTATGATGTTACTCTCTTCGGAGATAAGCGTCTCATCAAACTCAACAATCTTGCCCTTGTTCTTCTCATACTTTAGTTGCCTGACAATCCTTACCAGGTAATCACGCAGGGCTTCCGGGTCACCGAAATCGCTTATTTTCTTGGGAGCTATCTCCCTGGCCAGCTGAATCTCGCCTCTCGCGGTGAGCCAGAGTGAAAAATGATTGCGGTTGGCATGGTAGAGCAGCGTCTCAGTAGGGATAGACTGCAACTGCTGCTCAAACTCATTCATGTTTTTGGCAGTGCCAATTGTCCGGCCGGTCTCATCCTGGTAGATGAAATCGCCGAACCCGAGGTTGTAGCTTATGAAGTTCCTTATATCCTGTGCCAGGGTGTCAGAGTTCTTATATATAAAGACACAGTTGAGATCATTGGCCATCTTTTCATTACTCCTGTCAGACGACTGAATGATTATCGGCAGGTCAGGTATCTCAGACTTGACATGTCTCACCAGCTCAAATCCGGCTTTTTCATCAAATTTTGAATTCTTCTCAAATTTGACATCAGTTATCAGGCAGAGAAAATAATCCTTGTACTTGTCGAAGATCTGCACCGCCTCCTCGTAATTTGATGCCATCAGTATCTTCGGTCTAACCCTCAGCCTTAGCACCTTATAAAGCTCATCCATGGTACTCACGTCCTCTATTATGCGCCGTGTCTGCTCCATGACACAATGATAGAGCAGCGGTATGTACCGCGAATAATACTTCGCCGAGTCTTCCACAAGCAATATTATGCGGCTGTAGCCCACTTTGGTGTCATTTTCGGCATTGACGTAATCCTCAAGTTGCTTTACCATCGCGAAGAAGATGCGGGAGTCGCCGTTCCAGACAAAAACATTGTCTATCAGGTTCGTCCTTCGCTGCTCGCCCTGGAAATACCCGACGAACTGGTTATTGTTGAGCAGAAGGTATATGGGGATATACTTGTAAAGTGCTTTAAGCCTGGAGGCTATCTCCATTGGTGTTTTCCGGTCAACGCCAACCATTATTATGATGAGGTCAAAGTGCCTCGAGTAGAGCTTCTCAAAAGCCTCTTCGAAAGAGGAGACCCCGGTGATCCTTGGAATTGATGTCAGGTTCAGCTGGTAATATACGCCAAGGATATAGTCCGAGAATTTGCCTTCGCGCTCGAGGCTATAGGCATCATAGAGGTTTGAAATGATCAGTATCTCCCTTACCTTGAACTTCATCAGGTCATGAAAGATGTCACGGTCATAGTTGTTTTTCTCAAGGAAATTCTGCAGCAGCTTGCGCTTGTTCATCAGGAAATCCCTGGCTGCCTCATATTTCTGCTTCAGTTCTTCATCTGACCTGTATTTTTTGATGGCCACCTCACCCTGAACGGTATTCAGGTAGTTGCATATCAGGGTGGCAATATTGTTTATCAGGTCACGCTCCTCCTTCATGAACGGCCCCTCATCCATGTCAGGAAACTCCGCGGTATAGTATATCTCAACCTCCCCGAACCTGTCATCAATGGTGAGAAAGGGCTGTCTCTGCCTCCATTTTGTAACTATGAAGCCGGGAGACATATACTCCTTGCCGTCAAAACTGATGCGGGCAACAGTCTTTTCAGGATACTGCCAGGCATCAGGCAGAATATATACTATCCTTTTGAGTGCATTTTCAACCGACTTCTCAGACTGGAGGATTGATGCAGTCTGATTGATGCATGAAAGTTCCTTTAGCCGTTCGGTCTTTTCGTACATTATCTCCTTCAGCCCCTCCTGGGTGGCCATAACCGAATCAAGGCCGTGGATCAGGTTAATGAACCCGGAGATGAGCAGGGCAAGAGTATCTGCAAACTGTCTCTCCTCTTCAAGGAAGACCTCACCTTCAATCTTTGATGCATCTCCCGTAAAAACAATGGCGACTGATCCGCTTCTGGCAGATATGGTGGTAAACGCTGATTCCAGGATATGCGGGGAATCCGCGAACCCCGGTGTGCTGTAGTGATCATCCTCGTAGCTTATACGGCATTCAATGCCCTCAGGATACCTGAAGGCGTCAGGTATCAGTTCAATGATCTCAGAGAGGGTGGTCTCCACGGAGTGTCCGCTTCTCAGGCTCTTTGAGATCTCATTGATACAGGCAAAGATGCGGCTTTCTGCCTTTGGCTTTCCATCCTGCTTACCTTCACGGGCGGGAACCTGTCTGATCTCATTGCCCTTTATAATATTCAGGAATCCGGTAATCAGGTTGGCCATATTGCTAAACAATTCCTCCTCTGATTTCTGGTGGGTCTCCCTGTATGTTGCCGGAAAACCTTTAAGGTAAAAAAACTCTATGGTGCCTGACCTCCTGTCAATGGTCGTAAACTCTTCCCTGAGGCTCCATTCATGCTCACTGAAATCCTTCCCGGAACTCAGGTACTCCTTCCCGTCATAGATGATCCGGGCTACTGCATAATCGGGGAACTGCCATGATTTTGGCATGTTGCGGCAGATCTGGAACAGTGCATCATCAATGTTCTTCTCTTCGCTTATCTTTCTTGTCCGCTCCAGGGTCATAACATCATCCTGAAAGGCCACTGCATTTATGTCAGAACCCTGCTGGGAATTCAGGTAATTGCTTACTATCGTGGCTATGTTTTCCAGGAGCTGTCTCTCTTCATGCAGGAATGGCCCCTCATCTGCTTTCGGGAACTGTTTGGTGTAGAAAACGTCAATAGCTCCCCACTTTTTGTCCCAGGTCTCAAAAATCTGCTTCTGGATCCACCGCGTCTCCCTGAAGGTGGCAGGCCGATACTCCTGGCCGTCATATTTGATCCGGGCATATGCATATTCAGAATACTGCCATGCTTTGGGAATCTCACGGACTATTTCGGCGAGGGTCTGACCAACCGGATATTTCTTGCTGATGATCTTATTGATGGCATAGATCATGGAGAGTCCCTTCTGGCTCTGGATCTTCTCTGCCAGAAGTTTTTGCATCTCCTTCTGCATCTTGGATAACTCTTCCATCCCTGATCAGTTCGTCCCTTCCCGGAGGGTCAGGGACATGCAATTTAAACGGAAAATCAAAAAAAGCTCAATATATTTTGCGATTATATATGAATTACTGAAATTTAATCATATTTTTTTGAAAAACCACTAATCCTTTAAACCCCTGGAACCATGTCAAATCCTGTTGATGAATTCATGGCGAAAATTATCGCCAAAAACCCCGGTGAATCAGAGTTTCACCAGGCTGTCAGAGAAGTGACCGAGTCACTTATGCCTTTTATTCTGGATAACCCCAAGTACAGGTCTGCCAAAATCCTCGAAAGGATGGCCGAACCCGAGAGGATAATCATTTTCAGGGTCCCCTGGGTTGATGACAAGGGAGAGATCCAGATCAACAAGGGCTACCGTATTGAGATGAACAGTGCCATCGGTCCCTATAAGGGAGGTCTTCGTTTTCACCCCACGGTGAATCTGGGCATACTGAAATTTCTTGCCTTTGAACAGGTACTGAAAAACAGCCTCACAACACTCCCTATGGGAGGCGGAAAGGGAGGATCAGATTTTGACCCGAAAGGAAAGAGTGACAATGAGGTGATGCGCTTCTGCCAGTCTTTCATGAGTGAGCTTTTCAGGCATGTGGGTGCGGATACTGACGTGCCTGCCGGAGATATCGGGGTGGGCGGAAGAGAAATAGGATACCTGTTCGGACAATACAAAAGGCTGCGAAATGAATTTACCGGCGTCCTTACCGGCAAGGGCCTTGAGTGGGGCGGCAGCCTTATAAGGCTTGAAGCCACAGGCTACGGCCAGGTTTACTTCGCCGAGGAGATGCTTAATACCCGGGGTGACAGCCTGGAGGGCAAGATATGCACCGTCTCGGGTTCGGGCAATGTGGCACAGTTCGCCACCGAAAAAGCAATCCAGATGGGAGCCAAAGTGGTAACGCTGTCAGACTCAAGCGGATTCATTCATGATCCTGACGGGATTAACGAAGAGAAGCTGGCTTTCGTGAAGAACCTCAAGAATGTCAAACGCGGACGGATCAGGGAATACGCGGAGAAGTACGGTTGCACCTACGTTGATGGCAAGCCTACCCCGTGGGACGTACCGTCCCAGGTGGCCCTTCCTGCCGCCACCCAGAACGAGATCAGCGGTGCAGATGCCGAAACGCTTGTAAAAAACGGATGCTTTGTCGTCTCAGAAGGAGCCAACATGCCATCCACACCAGATGCTGTCAACATCTTCCTGCATCATAAGATCCTGTTCGGACCGGGTAAGGCTGCAAATGCAGGAGGAGTGTCCACATCAGGCCTGGAGATGACACAGAACTCCATGCGCCTCTCCTGGTCACGCGAAGAGGTTGACAACCGTCTCCACAGGATCATGAGAGAAATACACGCAACATGCGTGAAGTACGGAACCCAGAAAGACGGGTTCATCAACTACGTCAACGGAGCCAATATCGGCGGCTTCGTCAAGGTGGCCGAGGCCATGCTGGCCCAGGGAGTGGTATAGGCCGTGAAAAAAATCTTCAGAGAGACCTCCTTCGAGCTGCTGATGCAGAGGAGGGTAAGGTATGTACTGCTGGTATGCAGCAGGTATGATGCCTTCATTATGGAGGAGGATGGAAAGATTGACGAGAAGGTGTTTAACGATTACGTCTCGTTCAACCTCCGATACCCTCCCCAGTTTATCCATGTCACTTCTGCTGCCGAAGCACTGGAGACACTCGGCAAGACAAGGATAGACCTCATAGTGAACATGCTGAGCATAAGTGATATGGACCCGCTGGAGCTCTCTCTGAAGATCAAGAGGAAATGGCCGGACATCCCCATTGTCATTCTTGCCCCGGTATCCAGGGAGATGGCAATAAGGCTTGACAGTGAGGAGATGAAAAGCATAGACTATGTCTTTAACTGGCTGGGAAGCACAAATATCCTTCTTCCTGTCATCAGCCTGGCAGAGGACAGCTTCAATGTTGATGAAGACACCCGGCACGAGGGGGTGCAGTCAGTGCTGCTCGTTGAGAGCTCCGTCAGGCTGGCTACACTCTTCCTTCGCCACCTCTACCGGATCATCCTCGAACAGTCGCGTGAATATATGATCGAGGGACTGAACGAACATCAGAAGATGATGCAGATGCGAGGCAGGCCTAAGATCCTGCTTGCCACAGGGTACGAGGAGGCGGTGGCATTGTTCGAAAAGCATAAAACCCACCTCCTTGGCGTTATCAGCGATGTGGAACAGTACAGGAGCGAAAAGACAAAGAGCGGCACCTTCATTGAACTGTTCAGACTGATCAAACAGCATGATCCCAACATCCCGATCATAGTACACTCTGCGGACCCTCAGACCGGGAAGAGCGCCCTTGAATACGGCAACGCATTTCTCGACAGCAACTCTGTCAACCTGGGCGAAGAACTGGAGACTCTGCTCAAACAAAACCTTTACTTCGGAGATTTTATATTCACTGATCCGGCCTCCGGCGACGAGATAGCACGGATATCAGATCTGCAGACATTCCAGCGCAAAATGTTTGAGATCCCTGACGATTCCCTGCGCTACCACCTCTCCAGAAACCACCTTTCCAAATGGCTATACGCCAGGGCCCTCTTTTCACTGGCAGAATTCCTGAAAGAGATCAGCCTTGATGAATTCTCAAGCCTTGACCAGGCACGTCGGTTCATCTTTGATACCATTGCCAGTTTCAGACGAAGCAAAGGGCATGGAATTATTGCTGACTTCTACCGCGAACACTTTGATGAATACCTGATATTCACCCGTATAGGTGATGGCTCAATGGGCGGAAAAGCACGCGGACTGGCATTCCTTGATCACCTTATCAAGCAGAATGATCTCTCCGAAAGCTTTGATGATACCGTGATATCTATCCCGCGGACCGTTGTTATCAGCACAGATGTCTTTGACGAATTTATGTCTGAAAACAACCTCTACCCTGTTGGCCTGTCAGACGCAGCCGACAGGGAGATCCTTGATGCCTTCCTCAAAGCCCGGCTGCCCTTCAGGATCCATAAAGACCTGCTCGTCTTTATTTCAATAATCAGGGGGCCTGTTGCAATCAGATCATCGAGCCTGCTTGAGGATTCCCATTTCCAGCCGTTTGCAGGGGTGTATTCAACCTATATGATCCCCCGGGCCGAGAATGAGATGGTCATGCTTGAACTACTTAGCGTAGCCATAAAAAGTGTCTATGCCTCTGTTTTTTACAGGGGAAGCAAGAATTATATGAAGGCCACCGCAAACCAGATTGAGGAAGAAAAGATGGGTATCGTTCTTCAGGAGGTATGCGGACAGCAATACGGGAACAGGTTCTACCCCACCCTCTCGGGAGTGGCACGGTCGGTCAACTTCTATCCCATTGAACCTGAAAAGTATGAAGACGGCTTTGTCACCCTTGCCTTCGGGCTGGGCAAGTATATCGTTGATGGTGGCGTTGCACTCAGATTCTCTCCCGGTTATCCGAAAAAGATCATACAGCTCTCTGACACCCGTATGGCATTGCAGGAGACACAACAGGAGTTTTACTCCCTTGACCTGAACCCTTCCAGCTTCGTGCCAAGCACAGACGACTCCGTAAACCTTCTTAAACTGAGCATAAAAGAAGCAGAACCTGACGGTTCGCTCAGATACGCAGCATCAACATACGATTACCAGGATGACATCCTTCGTGATGAAATAGTTGAGGGGGGAAGGAAGGTTATAACCTTTTCAAATATACTCAGGTATGGGCTCTTCCCGCTTCCGGATATACTGAAGAGGGTGCTTGCAATAGGGCAACAGCAGATGAACAACCCGGTTGAGATTGAATTTGCAGCCAACATTGATCTCTCAAGAAAGAAGCCGGTGCTCTTCAATCTCCTACAGATCAGGCCTATAGTGGAAAATTATGAGACAATCAGATTCCGGCTTGAAGATATACCTCATGAGGAAACGATTGTATATTCTGCCCTTGCCCTTGGTAACGGTACAGTTGACGGCCTGCGTGACGTGGTTTATGTGCGGACGGATAATTTTGAGGCTGCCAAAAACCCCGTGTTGGCTGACCGAATAGAGTCCATTAACGAACGTCTTATCAATGAGGATATCAACTATATCCTGATTGGTCCGGGACGGTGGGGATCAACAGACATTTGGCGGGGAATACCAATTAAATGGCCACAGATCTCCGGTGCCAGGATAATTGTTGAGTCAGGACTGGAGAACTACCGTATAGATCCAAGCCAGGGCACTCATTTCTTCCAGAACCTGACTGCTTTCAGGGTAGGCTATTTCAACGTTAATCCTTCCCGGGGAGACGGTTTTATTGATTATGATTTTCTGTCAGGTGCAGAAACAGTCTTTGAGGATGACCTCCTCAGGCATGTCCGGTTCGCTGAGCCTCTCAGCGTGATGATAGACGGGAAGAAAAAGACAGGTGTGATTATGAAGCCCGGCCACCGGTTAGAATGACCATTAGTGAAGGAAGGTCACATCGCCAACCATGTCAAAATAATCGCCGTCGGCATACCTGCCTGACACCTTCCAGACATAGACGCCCTGGGGTGCCAGGTTGCCGTTACCGAAATAACCATCCCAGCCTTTCTTAAGCTCATGGCTTTCATAGATCAGCATCCCCCACCTGTTGAAGATCTGAAGCTTATATTCAATAACGTTTTCAAAGAAAGGCCTGAAAACGTGGTCCATTGACGGATGGACACCCTCGGTCCACTCCCCTCCGGTGGGGCCCGTACCATTCCATTTGAATACATTTGGAAACTTAAGGGTCCCCTCCTTCCATTCAACCACAACAGGCGTCTCCATGGCGGCAGAATCAATACAGCCATCGCTTGTGGTGACAAGGAGCGTCACAGTATATGACCCCGGTGATTCATACCTGTGATAAGGATTCTCCTCGATGGAGGTTGTCCCGTCACCAAAATCCCACAGCCATGAATCCGCAAAATAGGAGTAACTGTAGAAGATCACTATCTGTTCATTGTTGACAACATGGGTGGGATAGGCGTCAAAGATGGCCGAAGGGTTCTGGTAGACGGTGATGATACCGCTGCGCACTGACTCTCCTGCTATATTGTGTACAGTCAGCTTTACAATATAGTTGCCGGGAACATAATAGGTGTGTTCCGGATTCTCCTCTGAAGAATATTGCTTATCTCCAAAATCCCAGGTATAGCTTTCGCCATGTTTGCTTTTATTGACAAACTGCACTGTCAGCGGGGCGCATCCTGATGTTGCTCCTTCAAAGTCAGCCTCAGGCATGGGTGGCAGGATGACTTCAATGGAGACGCTTCGCTGTGCGGCACAGCCCCAGCTCTCGGGCGGGATGGAGTAGGTGATGGTGTGAATGCCCAGTCCTGCCTCAGCCGGATCGAAAATATTGTCTGTCATGCCCGGGCCTGACCATGCGCCTCCGGTAGGATATGCCGTTACGGCTACCGGTGAGCTGTTGAGGAAAAGTGTTGCCGGAGCATCAATGATTATAGAGGGCAGAGCCATGACAGTTATCACCACCGTGTCGGAAGCTGCACAGTCAGTATTTAGAATGGCATAGTGAATAATGTGATTCCCAACCCCCGCCAGGGCAGGAATAAACTGGTTGCCAACCACTCCCGGTCCTGACCAGACCCCTCCCAGATCGTGGGCTGTGAGTGTTACGGCAGGACTGTCCTCGCAGAGAGTATCCACAGGCGTGATGGTGGCGTCAGGAGTGGCCACGGTAATGATTGTGGAATCGGTATCCGTGCACCCGTTGGCATCAGTGATAGTGTATGTGACCAGATGATTGCCCGATCCGGCCACGGCCGGATAGAAGATGTTGCCAACGACTCCCGTGCCTGCCCATACGCCGCCCGGATCATGTGCCTGCAGCACCAGTGCCGGATCTGTTGAACAGACAATTCCATAGTCAATTATGGTGGCGTCGGGTACCGGATGCACGGTAATCACGGTTTGATCATCATCGTTGCACCCGTCAGCATTTGTTACCGAATAAGTGATCACATGATTGCCCGGACCTGCCATGGAAGGATCAAAGATATCACCAGTCACTCCGCTGCCTGTCCATGTGCCACCCGGATCATGAGCCGTCAGGGTCACCGGCGGTGCGTTTGCACACATCGGCTCAACGGGAGTGATTGTTGCATCCGGATAGGGTACTATCAGTATCCTGGCAGTGGTCACCACCGGAGGATGGTCACCGTTCTCGCGGTCACGCGGACCACCGGGAATGGTTGGGTCATCATATGGATTGCAATAGTTCCAGTTGCGCAGGGTCACTTCAAAATACTGACCCACCAGCTTGTCATCAGCCACAAATATCACATCAGACCAGACCCCTGAACCAGTTACGGGACCGGTAAGTGTAATGATGTTATCGCGGTACGGGAAGGTCCTGGTTCTGCCATCAACTGTTACCGGTGCTCCGGTCATTGTAATATCAGTACCGTAAATCCACTGTATCCAGCGGGTATTGACGTTGGGATTATCCCTCTCCTGCGGCGGTACACAGTTGAACTGCGTCAGGTCCTGGAAACGGACATTGGCGCTGTTGCCGAAGCAGACCGGGTAGACCACGGGGTTGATGTGCATATGACCCCCGTTGTGATCATCATCATCCCACACGGTAACAATCTGTTCCTGAGATGATGAGGTGCACAGTACCCCGTTAACCATCAGAGTGGCCTGGGGATGATAGTTGCACACATTTCCGGCAGATGTATAGGTGATAATAGCCGTGGCCTCAAACACTCCCGGGGCTGTCTCAGTAGCTGGCAGCGTTTCAACGGTACCGTTATCCCAGTCAAACCTGATGTGTACCGGGGTCCCTGCGTTGGTTACCTCCGTGTAGCTTACAGTCCAGGTAGCAGTTACCGGAGAGCACAGCTTGTCCGGGGTAATGTTGTTAGCCTTGGACAGAATGGAGCAATTCTGCCCGTGGGCGCTCAACGACAGCAATACGGAAATAATATATAGGATCCATTTCTTCATGAATCATCTGACTACATACCCTCGCCGGTGTGTAATGCATTCCTTTATACGAGTGAATATGTCAGATGGTTACATTGCTGACTGACTGTTTTAAGGCTGAAGGAGATGCCTTAAGGGTATATATGACTGAAAAAAGGAGTCATCTGGCAGTCCCTGCTCCTTGCCCGGAGCGCTGTTTTTACAAATCGCGTATTGAGACCCGGTAATTTACATTTCTCTCTTTCAGATAGCGGATAATAAAATTAAAACACTCCTCATGTCTGCCGACCAGCTCGGGCGGGAAGACTCCCTTTCCCCTGAATAGCCCTGACAGTATCATCTCTGCCGTTCCGGTGGCAGTGAATCCGGTTGTCCGGGCCATTGATGAGATCTTCTCAACCGGGTCATACTCATCAAACAGGTCATACATGATCTCCCGCCTTGTTCCCTGCTCTTCCCCCCTTAGGATGACGCGCATCACCGTGAACTCCGGCTCTTCATCAGCCAGCTTCCAGGCCTTGAACAGTATCCGGGAGGTGAAGTCCAGCGGACTCACCCCGGTACCGTTAATGCTCACCGGCTCACTCTCAAGGAAACCGGCCTCCCGGAGGGCCTGGATTAGCTTGATGTGACCCGGATAACGAAGAGTTTTCTCTTTCATATCCGGGATATGCTTCATGGTACGGATCAGTGACCGCAACCCGTCGGTATTGAATGCCTCGAGTGTTCCGATCTCACTGAAATGAATATGCTCAGCATCGCTCATAGCTGGTTTGGTGACCGTCACGCCCTTCTCCACGAAGCGGGCCGGACGGGTATATTCCTCTATGACATCGCAGGGCGAAAAGGGAGCCTTGTATTCGAAGGGCCACACCCTGACTTTGGGCAGGCCGCCAACCATATATTCAACTTCTTCTATCTGCATCCTCTCATTGTGAAACCCGACAATATAGTTAGGCATCCCCGGCGCCACACCACAGTCCATCACCACCGTGACCCCGTTCCTTCGCGCAAGCTCATCAAGATGCTCCGGATCCTCCGGCATGAACGAGATATCCACCATATCCTTCTTCTGCCTGATAACCTCGGTCATGGTCTGCAATCCCAGGAAACCGGGTACTGCAGAGACCACAATATCAGAATCGGTTATTGCCCCTGACAGTGCTGCCGGATCTGTCACATCGAGCAGAGACCGGCGTATCCCGGGAAAGGTGCCCAGCTTGTCGAGCGACTTTGCATCAATGTCTGTGGCAGTTACCTGGTGGTTCTTAGACAGCTCCCTGGCCATTGCCCTGCCTACCATCCCGGCCCCGAGCACAGTTATCTTTTTCATTGTGTGCGGATATTAAGGATCAATATTAAAACCTCTCCAATATAGATGAATTTCCGCTCATCAGGAAACAGGTTGCCGTGCCGGCGTATCAGGGCAATACCCTGGTAAGGCAAATGAAAGATGACCACAGAAATAATTCGTATAAAAAATGAACCCTTTTGAAGAAAAAGTGTATTTTGAGTGTTCGCAGGATAATTAATGCTTCATCAATGAAAATTATTGTAAACGACACAGAGCTTGATCTTCACAGTGGTGCAAGGGTCAGGGATGCAATCTCGCGTTATTATAAACACGCAGGGCGAAAAGTGCCTAAAAGGCTGCCGGTGGCAGAAGATAAGTTCGGCAACATCGTCGCACCTGACGGGGCACTGACTGACGGAAATACCCTGTTCATCCTGTCAGGCCGCAAAAAAAGAACCCGGATCGTCCGGATGATCATTATTCTCATCGCCGCCGGACTCATCTCTGCATGCAGCTCCCTGAGATACTCCGGCACCTCTCCTGCTGCCGAAAAACAAACAATAGTTACTTCTCCGGCCGGACGGCAGGCAGTGATCTTTGCAGTGAATGACATACATGCCGCAATAGATAATTTCCCCAAGCTGGCATGGATAACTGACAGCCTGAGGGCCATATACCCTGACATGCTTCTGGTAGCCGCAGGCGATAACCAGACAGGCAACCCCGTAAACGACCAGTTTCCCGAAAAGGGATTCCCGGTGATAGACCTGATGAATGCCACAGGATTTAACCTGAGCACAGTGGGAAACCACGAATTTGATACCGGTCCCGAGGGTTTCGGCACCCTGACAGAAAAAGCACATTTTGGTTTCATCTGCGCCAATGTAACCGTTGACAGTCATCCCGGCGTCAGGATCACCCCATATAAAATATTCACCCTGCCAAACGGCCTCAGGCTTGCTTTCCTCGGGCTGATCCAGCTGGGCCAGAATGGCATACCGGACAGCCATCCTGCCAATGTCAGGGGCTTCTCCTTCCGGTCGGCGTTTGAGACAGCGCCTGAATACCTCTGGCTGAAGGACAGCAGTGATGTCTTCATCGCACTTACCCATATCGGGTTTGAGGATGATGTAAAACTGGCGGAAACTATGCCCGCGGGAATTGACCTGATTATTGGCGGTCATTCCCATACACGGGTCGAGAAAGAGCAGATCCATAACGGTATCCTGATCACACAGGCTGAAAGCAAGCTTAAATATGGAACCCTGATCAAACTGGCGGTAAGCAGTGATGGAACAGTGAGCAGAAGCATGCAGCTGATTGATGTACGTAACTCCAAGAATGAGAACCCGGCCATCCGTGAAATGGTTGACAAATACAATGACAACCCGGTACTGAACGAAGTGATTGCCACAGCCACTGATGATTTCTCGTCTTCCGGGGAGCTGGGTTACCTGATGGCAGATGCACAGCGTGATGCAGCCGGGGCAGATATAGCCCTGATGAACCCCGGAGGGGTGCGCATTGACCATCTGGCAAAAGGACCTGTGACCATCAAGGATGTTTACCAGCTTGACCCGTTTGGGAACGAACTGGTGGTCACAAAGCTGACCGGAACTGAGATTTATTCACTTTTGCATGCCGCGTGGCCGGTTGACGAGAACCACCCTGTCTACCCCTCCGGCATTACAACTGAGCATTCGGTTGATGCAGAGGGCAACCTGAAGGTCATTACAGTCCTGACGGAAGATGGCCTGCCTGTTGATAAGAGCCGACTCTATACCGTCGCCATGAACAGTTACATGACACAGGTCTACAATTACGAGCATGCTGATCCCGGTCAGTCTCTGTTCTTTACTACAGCCGAAGCACTGATCAGGTACCTGAAGAAACAGGGTAATGTCAGAAGCTACAGGGGCGAGACAAGGGTAAAGATAGCCAGGTAAACAACTCCGGGTACCCTGCCCCCCGGAAGTGAAAGAACATGCAGGGAATTTCGCCGGCTAAAATATGTTCTGTAACAGAACAGTGATTTTTGTCTTGATTTTATCATGATAATGACTATATCTTGCCTGATAAAATTAATTTGAAATGTCATTTCACTTTCTATCAGCCAAGATTACACAGACGTTAAGAAGAATAACCTGGCAATTGGTTTGCCCGCTTCTTATAATAACAATGGTTCAGTGCAGCAAGAGCCCGGCAGAGCCGGTATGGACAACCTTCACCGCCGAAGATGGCCTTGCAAATAATTGGGTAACAGCAATAACCATTGATCCCATGGGCAACAAGTGGTTTGGTTGCATGATCAGGAGCATATCCTGCTATGATGACAGGTCCTGGACGACTTATACCATCCCGGATGAATATGTTTGTGGGTGGATTTTCGATATAGTGGTTGACAGAAACAATAACAAATGGCTCGGTACCCTGGGTTCAGGAGCTGTTAAATTTGACGGTGACACCTGGACCAGCTATAATGAATCCAACGGCTTCCCGGGAAATGATGCCCTTGCTCTGGCTACTGACACGGAAGGCAACATCTGGTTCGGCACACGCGGCGGCGTGGTGAAATATGACGGAGATGAATGGGTCACTTACACCGAAACTGATGGCCTGGTGAGCGATACAATCACCGCCATTGCTGAAGATGCTGCTGGGAATATGTGGTTTGGTTCTGTCTCGGGTGATATATCGAAATTTGACGGTACTGCCTGGAAAAATTTCACCCGGCCGGCCGGCCCGGTGAAGCACATTATCAATGACATTACCGCAGATCATGATGGTAATGTGTGGGTTGCCACGGGTTACGGTGTGCTGCGTTATAACGACATCGGGTGGAGAATCTTCGATAAACCCGACGGGCTTGGCAGTTATGGCGCCCTTTCAATAGCAGTTGATCAGAAAGGAAACAAATGGTTTGCCACTACTGACGGTGTAACCTCATTTGACGGCACCAGCTGGACCTATTATACTGAAGAGGACGGCCTTGCCAGTAATGAAGTTTCAACCATAGCAGCAGATCCGGACGGCACACTGTGGTTCGGCACAGGTGAGGCCGGTGTGTCAAGTCTCTCCTTCGAATAATCAGTATCTTTGACCTGAATGAAGGACAAGGATTACATTGTTTTCGATTTTGACGGCACCATCGCTGACACGCTCGAACTGGGATTGGCGGTGTATAACAGGATCGCACCGGAATATGACTGTAAGCCAGTCAGGGATGGGGAGCGGGAGCTGTTCCGGACGAAAAAGCCCCAGGAGTTGCTCCGGACCTATGGAATATCCAAACTGAAGCTGCTGACACTGACACTGAGGATCAGAAAGGAGATGAGCAGGCACATCCCTGAGATGAAGCTTTATGATAATATGGGAAAGGCTCTCCGTGAGATCCGCGCTGCCGGGTATGGGATGGGTATCCTCACCTCCAACTCCGTGGAAAATGTCAGGAAGTTTCTTGAGATCAACAATATGACTGCCCTCTTTGATTTCATCTACAGCGGCCGGAGCTTTCTTGGAAAAGACAGGGTAATAAGAAAAATGATCATCCGTGAGCAGCTCCCTGCAGGAAGGATAGTCTATGTGGGTGATGAGACCCGTGATATCGAAGCCTCCAGGGCTGCGGGGATTCCTGTGATAGCAGTATCCTGGGGACTGAACCGCAGGGAACTTCTTGCCTCCCTCTCACCTGACCAGATAGCAGACATACCGCAAGAACTTCCGGCAAGTGTCAGCAGGGTTTTCAATGCAGAATGACCTTTAGTTGAAAAGCCGGAAGCCTTGACCACCATGGGCCGGACATTATAACATTTTAATATGGCGTAATGTGGTCATGGTGCAAAAGCCGATAGCATTGACCACATCGGGCCGGAAATAATAACATTTAAATATAGGGTTATTTATCAGAGGATTAACTCCGGAGCAGGGTGGTCAATTTACTCCGGCGGAATGTGGTCAGCTTATCCGGCGTATGCAGTAAAGATCGAGTAATAATCTTATCCGTTAGGGAATCACAAACCTGGTTATGAGTTGACATTTAATATCCTAATTCCTATAGGGAACCAACGAGAGCCCCATCATTTGATGGGGTTTCTTTTTAAGATACTAGGCCTCGAGTGGGTATAATGAAAAGTGGGCCCTATATAACTTCACGGTTTTGCTCATCCAGAATGTCCAAGAAGTGGTCAGATTGTCTGGCTTTCGTATCTTTATGAGATAACAACACCCAATAATCTATGCCCAGATACCTTACAAAATCAAGGTTTAAATTGGAATTGGATTGCCCAGCAAAGCTCTATTACACTGGGAAACATCAATACCCTGACACATCCGAAGACGATGCTTTTTTGGAAGCATTGGCCGAAGGAGGTTATCAGGTTGGTGCACTTGCCAAATGTTATTATCCCGATGGAATAGAGATACCAGACCGTGGATATGATATCTCACTCCAAAAAACCAGGGAGTTGTTGTCAAGGAAGGATATCGTTGTCTTTGAAGGGGCGTTTCAATACAAGAACCTCTTCATTCGTGCTGATATCATTGAAAAGAAAGGGAATAACATCAATCTGATTGAGGTAAAATCAAAATCATTTGATGGCAGCAATTCCATGGACATGCTCTCCAAGAAAGGATTCCTGGACTCCGCATGGAATGATTATATCTACGATGTTGCCTTTCAAAAGTATGTGATTACCCAAGCTTACCCTGACTGGACTGTCCATGCCTACCTCATGTTGGCCGATAAAAATTCCAAGGCCACCGTTGATGGTTTGAATCAAAAATTCCAACTGAAGACTGTCGAGGGTGAAAGAACGATTGTCGAAGTAGTCGGAGATGTTTCCAGAACTGCACTTGGTGAAGAAGTACTCATACGGATCTGTGTTGATGACTTAATCGATAAGATTTTTGATGGAACGGATTCTCCAGAACCTCCATCGCAAACGTAAGTTAACCATTGAGATGATTCGTAATCTTACAAAAATATTAAACCTTTCACCTAGACTATTAATCAGAGATTACAAACTGGCAGGATGAAAATTTGAGATAAAAACGAACATTAAGGAAATTAATATAAATATGAGATTATGAAGAATAAATTATTGCTTTGGGCGACATGTTTTTTGTTTATCATGTCATTTAATGTGGTATCACTGAATGGTCAGGCTTCTTTAGACCTGGAGACGGGTGCGGTAGGAACAGGTTACAACGATGTCCGTAGTCCCGGAGACCAGGGAACATTCTTTTCATTGAAAAATGATCTGATATCAAAAACGGAAATTTTCTTCAGGGTAAGAGTTAATTACACAATAAAGTCCCGTCATACTTTGTCATTTTTGTATGCTCCACTTGAAACTACTTCAGAAGGGAAGGTGCCAAATGATATATTATTCGAAGGAGTAACTTTTCCTGCAAATTCTGACATCACAGGAACCTACAAATTCAATTCATACAGATTGACTTATCGTTATGGAATTGTCATTAAACCGAAGTTTGAATTTGGCCTCGGTTTGACTGCAAAAATCAGAGAGGCTAAAATATCTCTGGCTTCTGTAGGATTGCAAAGCGAGAAGGCAAATGTGGGTTTTGTACCAATTATCAATTTCAGGATGTTATGGAAACCGGATGAAAAATTCGGCATCCTATTGGAGGGCGATGCCCTTGCCGCACCACAGGGCAGAGCAGAAGACGTTCTGTTTGCAGCAACATACAGGGTTTCTGACCGTGTGGAATTAAAAGCCGGGTACCGTATACTCGAAGGTGGTTCTGATAATGATGAGGTTTACACTTTTTCCCTGTTCAATTATGCTTCTGTCGGTATTTTCATATACCTCTGATTAAAATATTATGTGACTGTCGGGAATCAAGCATATGAATATTTTGATGTTTGAAAATCAGATGCATTTAGGATCGAATATTGCACGACTAATTCTGAACACACCGAACTGAGAACCCGTAGTCCTTGCGGCCGTTACTAAATACCACATTGCTGTTATTATAGTTCAAGCTCCGGTTGCAAAAGCTGGAAGCCTTGACCACATCGGGCCGGGAATTATAACATTTTAATATAAAGTTATTTATCAGAGGATTAACTCCGGCGCAGGGTGGTCAATTTACTCCGGTGGAATGTGTTCAGGTTATCCGGCGTATGCACATAACAAAAAACCCCTCCAAATTTGTCTTAATATTGGAGGGGGAAAAAACGCATTTTATAGAAACCTCTGGATTAAATCAAAAAGAAAGGGTCCCTCGCAGGTTTTATTACATTTTATTCTTTATGATTTAAATGGCTTACCGTTTCCCTTTTATCAGGGTGATCTCACCGGTCCAGTGATGGAATGAATTGTCCGGATAGGAAGATCTGTTATAATCATCTGTCATCCCGTGCCCGGAGGCGCCTTCAAATCTGCCGGTGCCCCCTAAAATTTCCCAGGGATCAGTAAAATATGAGGTTACATCCTCAGGGTGATGGTCCAGACGCCCATCCTTTACCTGTCCTTGGCCTAATAGAAACAAGCTGTCGCCATTGGCTGCCACAAAATACGCTTCATAGTAACCACTTGGGCCGGGATAAATTCCAGAACCCACATCACAACAGAACTCAAAGTGATGTGTAAATTTACCTAAATGAGTAGCAGTTCCACCTCCTTCGCCATAAATCATCATCCAGAATTGTCCATTTTCAGGGTCCCAATCTCCACATATAGGATTTGGGCCAGTTTCAGCCAAAAAAGTATTTACAAAGTCGGCTTTAAATGGCAGTGTAACCAAATGAGATTGAGCGCTTTTCAGTACTACATTATTATCATTAATTGGGTCATCCGATTTGTTACAACCTGCAACAAGGAAGATGACAGCCATCAAAAACAATAGTATGATTCGTGTTTTCATAATTTCAAGTTTAATCGGGTTAATTAATTACAGGTGGTATGTCCAACAACTAACTCACCGGTTTTATAGTAGTAAGTTAATGTGCCAATGTAATGTGAGCCCCTGTCACCAATCAGGTTATAGTGCCAGGTGAACACCCATCCGTCAACATATTCGTATTTATCGGTTTCCCTGATTTTAAATACTTCACCGCTACTGCTTTCAACGGTTCCTTTTATCTGGTCAATTTCTTTAGCCAGCACCGAACCATTTTTGAACAGTCGAAATACATAATGAACAGTGATTTCTCCACCTTCAAGCACATCTACCAACACACCGTCGCAATATACAGGCGACCAATAGGCGCTCGAATACCAGCCCTGATCGGCTTTATTTGCTTTGTTCTGGGCATTAAGCGATAAGCTGGCAATACCTACAAAAATGCAGACCAGCAATAAAGTTTTTGTCTTCATGTCACTAAATTTTTAAGTTAAACATACGGATTGAAGTCGATTTAATCCGAATGAAAGTTCCGAATAAAGCCCTTATGACAGGTAGCAACTATGTTGTTGCTTCATGCACTTATGATATAACTTCCTGAAATTATGTTTTGGTAGTTGCAATTATGTTCCTGCAAAATAAATCGGGCCCAAATAGATATGGATTGAAATCGATTTAATCCACACACTGCTTCTTCAAAATCAAGAAACAAAGCCAATCGACCATGTGGTATTGCATGTACACATGTTTGTAAGTTTCAGATCATATTACGAAATGGATGCATTGTTGAGATATGCTGATCGGATAATACAGATTCTGCTAATTACTGTCAGCCAGATTCATCTTTCGCAGTAATGCTATAAAACGTGGATCTATTTTGAGATCCCTGAAAAATGGATCGTCTTTGATCCTTGCACAAGCGGCTTCCTCTCCAAAGGATTTCTCCAGACAGATCATAGCCGAGTCTTTTTTGTTTATAAGTGCATATAATTCTGACAGATACAGCCAGACCTGATCGTCAATAATTGTAATTTTATTGCTATTATTGATAACAAAGTCGATAAAACCCTCCTTGCCGGCATCCATGTAAATCTTTTCAATAAAGTTGGCATTAACATCTGGAAACTGTATATTCCATATCCTGGTGTAAGCTTCCACAGCCTCCGGCATTCTATCCTGAAGAAGCCATACCTTAAAATTCCTCCAGTAAAAATTTGCTTCTTCTTTTTTGAGATAAAATAATTTATTTGATTCTACCAATGCTTTATCATATCTGCCTTCCCTGACATAATAAAAGTAACTATGCCATAACAAATTCGGGTAGTTGGGATTGAACATGAGAGCCTTATCAATATACTGGCGTGCCATTTCTCTGTTTCCAATAACGTCCATATACTCTGAATATAATTTATATGCCCTCATGTAATTGGGATTAATTTTCAGCGCTCTCTTTAACTCCTTTTCTGCCTTATCCCAATCATGATCGAAATAAGTTGCAATTCCACCCAGAGTTGCATGTGCTTCAGCAAGATTATTATCAATTTTCAGGGCTTTTAATGCCATGGCCCTGCTCGTTGGAATGCCCGTTTCCCTGGGAAGAAAACCATACCAGGTACTTGTTACATAAGAATCAGCCAGACCTGCGTATGCAAGGCTAAAACCCGAATCGAGGGCAAGTGCCTGGCTATATAACTCAATACTTTTTTCAAAACTTTCCTCTGTCCGTAACTGGTAGTAAAAACGACCTTCCAGGTACAGCTTGTAGGCTTCTTTATTTTCAGTGTATATTTTCTCAACCTGCCCTTTTTCTTCAGGTGAGAGAATGATTTCAAGTTGGTCGGTTATTTGTCCGGAGACTTCAGTAATAAAGGGAAGTATATTTGTTAAGTCCTTGTCGAAATGATTTGCCCACACATGTTTATCTTCCTTCGCACTGATTAACTGAACGTTGATCCTGATTTTTTCGTTCTCCGGGAGAATACTCCCTTCCAGAAAATACCCTACATTTAACTCTTTGGCAACCTCTTTTGCAGTTAAATTTCTATTCCCGATTTCTTCAGAAGAAATCCTGGACGTTACAACCAAACCATCAATATAAGAAAGACGGGTTAATATATCTTCCATTATTCCATCTGCAATGTATTGTATTTCAGGATTATTGCTAAGATTTCTCAACGGGAGGATAGCGATGGATTTCGGTGTATTGCCTGGATCATTTTTTGATTGGCTGTTTGAAAGCGTATGATATGCTAAGAAGGACCCTAAAAGAGCAATTATGACAACAGCTGCTAACGGCAGTTTTGAAGAATGCCTGATTACTTTTTCCCCCTCTGTTGAGTTTACCTCACTTCCTTCTATAACTGAATCGGATTCCACTTCAGCATGATTTTTTGCTGCCCCCGGGGTAAAACCAAAATGCTTGTGAAAACAATTATTAAAATATGCAGGACTGCTAAAACCCACTTCATACGAAACTTCCGAAACATTCAGTTCAGTATGTTGTAAAAGTTCCATTGCTTTGTTCAGGCGAATTTCTCTAATAAACTGACTGACTGATTTTTGAGTAAGTGATTTTATTTTGAGGTAAAGCTTTGAACGATTTAAACCTGCTTCTTTTGCCAACTCACTTACCCCAAACTGCTCATCGCTTAATCTGGCTTCAACAATCGAAGTGACACGATCTAAAAAGGCTATATCATTGCGATTATTTGTGTTCATCGTTATTACATTCTAAATCAATCCGAATTGCACACGTTAATTTACGAATAACTGACGATAAATGCAATAATAATGGAGGTTCTAAAACAAGTATGCAAAAGCCGGAAGCCCTGACCACATCGGGTCGGGAATTATAACATTTTAATATAGGGATATTTATCAGAGGATTAAGCTCCGGCGCAGGGTGGTCAATTTACACCGGCGGAATGTGGTCAGGTTATCCGGCGTATGCATTTTGACTTGCAACTCCCTTATATGTTGCCCCTGGTTAAAGTCATCAAGCCTGTAATTATGTCGGGTGGCGATATTAAAATTGACTTTGGCTTTTTTCAGGCATAACTTTGAATCTCTAAGCAACTAAAGTTTTAAGAATTTACGAAGGATCCAAAATGAAGAGAAATTCAATTTTAAAAGCATCCGGCATTCTTGCTGTACTATTGTTTCCCTTTTATTCCTTGCTTGCTCAGGAAAACGAAGAAAATGTGTACCAGCAAATTTCTCAAGATAGTCTGTTACGAACTGCCAGGACCGTAATAGAATCCGCAAGCTGCCGCGTCTTAATTACTGTTGATGAAAATGGGAAACCACATGCAAGGGCGATGGCTCCGTTTCCAATCGAAGACGATTGGGTGATTTGGCTTGGAACAACTCAAGGAAGCAGAAAAACTAAACAAATTCAGAATAATCCTAATGTCATAGTATATTATTATGAACCAAACGGAAGAAGTTATGTCTCACTGGCTGGCAAAGCTCGTTTAGTCAATGACTCTGATTTAAAAGCAAAGTACTGGGTTGAAGGTTGGAACTATTTCTTTCCTGATCGGGAAAAGAGCTATATTCTGATTGAAGTAACTCCCGAAAATCTTGAGATCGTAAGTTTCAATCACAATATCCTCTGGGACTCAAAAGGAGACTCACGAATAATTGATTTTATGACAAAGTGAAGAACCTGGAAAGCTTCTGGTTTTTTTGAAAATAAATTTAAAATGGAGGTGTGCTATGAGAACCCTCTTGCTTGTTTATCTTATAGTCGAAGCAATATATGGTGTTGGCTTCCTCTTTGTTCCCACTCTTATGATGGATCCAATGGGTGTGACCCTTGATGAAACATCAACAACCTTTGCCAGGCTGTTTGGCTCGTTGCTAATCAGCATACCAGTTTTGCTGTTTTTTGCACGGAAATCAGCCAGCTCAGAGTTTAAAAGAGGAGTAGTATGCAGTGTTTTTATTTATCTGCTTGCAAGTACAATTATTCTCCTGATTACTCAAGTAAAAGGTCTGATGAATTCCATGGGCTGGAGCATAGTTATCCTGCATCTGGTGTTTATGATCTGGTTCGGCTACTACCTAATAAACCAGGGAAAAATGAATTCTTCCCGATAAAGAAGCATTTGTTATAAAATCAAACTGCAACCATTTTATGAAACTTAAAACACTATTGGTATTAAACGCTGTCGTTGGAGCTGGTTCTGCACTGACAGCCATTCTGTTCGGTGAAAAGGTGTTGTCAATGTATGGTGTCGATTCCAATCCAGCTGCATCATTAATGGGACAATACTCCGCGCTTGGAACATTAGCTATGGCATTGGTAGCGTGGTTTGCCAGGAATGTTCAAGACATGAAAGCTCAAAGAGCAATCATACTTGCTTTCCTGATTACTAATTTCATTGGTGTTATTATTTCAGTTTCGGGGATAATTTCTGGCGTAATGAAAAATGGATGGCCTGTTGTCGGAATCTATCTTCTGTTCGCAACAGGTTATGCGTACTTCCAATTTTTTGATAGAGGCAAGTCATAATGTGGATTTATGCTATCCCTATGAAGCATAGAGTTGACCTCCCCCTTTCTCAGGTCAGGTTAAGGTATCAAATCTGATCCCAGAGTGCAAAAGCCGATAGCATTGACCACATCGGGCCGGGTATTATAACATTTTAATATAGGGATATTTATCAGAGGATTAACTCCGGCGTAGGGTGGTCAATTTACTCCGGCGGAATGTGGTCAGGTTATCCGGCGTATGCACCCAAACTGGCGCGTAATAAAAAACCACTTACCCGAAATCCGTGTAAGTGGTTGATAATCTTCGCTCCCCAGCTAGGACTTGAACCGAACTGAGCGCAGTCTGAGCAGGTAAAAATACTGCCTCGAAAAAGTCAAAATGTGAAGACCTTATCACAATTCATTGTAAGATCAGCGAGTTCCCTCATCGTACTGAGTTCAGTGCCGTCGATAAGCTTGAAATCCTTAATTCCTCGAGCCTCACAGCATGAACCGCAAAGCCTGACCTTCCCATTTTTCAATAGCACTGCTTTAAGCATTCGTTCAATATTATAATACCCATTGGGTGTATTCTGATTTGGCAAGGCACAGGTCACGGCATCAGCCATCAGAAAAACATATAATTCCGTGCCTTCATGATCCTTCTGAATCTGCATTGCCAGACGCAGACCGTTATACGCCTTTTCTGTTCCGTAAGGAGCAGCATTAATGAGAATGAGCACCTTCTTCATGTTGGAGAATATTAACTGGTTTATTGTAAAATGTCTGGATAATAAAAATAGTGCATTATCAGAACATAAGGAAACGAGTGTTTGTTCTCCAGAATACAAGAATATCTGACCATAACCTTCAAACCATACCCAACCTCCCCCTCTCTCAGGTCAGGTTAAGGTATCAAATCTGACCCCAGAGACACGATCTCCATGTTGGATGGGGGATGGAGAGGGTCGTGCGAGGATCGTATGTGTAGGTCAGTCAGATTATGAAAATGGAAAGATATTTCCGTCTAGTGTTTCAAGAGAAAATAGATTTATTTGACTTTGCTTAATCAATGATGTAACTTTGATAATCAGTAAGTTGATTATCTCAATATTCAAAAAATGAATCATGAAAAAAGCAGTGTTATTTATGTCATTTTTCGCACTTATCTGTGCCTGTCAAAACGAAGCACCCAGGGAACTAACTCTTGAGGAACGCGAGAATATAGCAGAGGAAATCAGGCAGTTCCAATACAATTGGATGAAATCGTTGGAAGTATTTAATGAAGAAAACTTTAATGTTTTTCTATCGGGAATAATCCCAGGAGATAATGAAGTTTGGATGGGAAATCCTGCAATGTGGGTAAACGAACTTACTTTCTACCCAGATAATGAAGTTATAAATGAATCCTGGCAACATGAATTTAAAAACCGCTCAAGCACAACATTTAAGATTGAAAAAGATTATGTAGCTGTTGCATCACCAGAATATGCAGTCTATGTATCAATTGGAACATTTTCAGTAACTGACATACAAGGGAATAATATGGGAGATATCCCAATGTCAAATACAAGTGTTATGCTAAAGAAAAACAATGAATGGAAAGTTCTGCATATGCATTACTCATGGCAAAATGATTGAGCAAATTAACTAATACCGACACTTAGCCCCGCAGCTGTCTTAACCACACAGATATCTGTTCATAATCTTAAAACCATCCCCAACCTCCCCCTTTCTCAAGTCAAGTTAAGGTATCAAATCTGACCCCAGAGGCACGATCTCCATGTTGGATGGGGGATGGTGAGGGGTCGGGGGTTATAGTAGGTCTGGGCTCACCAGAATGTGAAAATCAATCAGCCTCCCTAATCGGTTGAAATTTGAAAATACCCCGTCAAAACCGATAGAAAATCATTTCTGTGGTCGTATTAAGCCTCAAAACTGAGTGATATTACCACGGGAAAAATCATCAGGAAAGAAATCCTATATTTGTTATACTGAGGTCTGAAAGAAGAGAGTAGTTAAGAATCCATCGGTTTCCTGCTACTATTCTTGATATTTATTAACTCGGATTATCATGAATAAGAGTGAAATATTAACAAAGTTGTTATTAATAATACTACCCACTCTCTTGTCTTGTTGTTCCACAACGAAAAAAAATGATAACGATAAATTAAAGTCACAATGGCAGGAAAAGCATGACCTTATTCAAGTTAAGGCCGACAGTACTCATTACATTTATCATTTACACAGTGATACATTATATATCGGGAAGAAATACCCTCCTGATAAAAGTATGATGAATCCTTACGAATCTTTGTCTTCGAGAAATGCATATCGGGAAGATTATGAAACAAATGAAATAATAAGAGCTTGTGTTCGTGCCGAGGATCTAAACTCATTTGAAGAGAATCATATTGGCTTTTTAATTTATTTGTACATTGATTCTACAGGAACTGTTAAAGAAGTTGAGATTCTGATGAATAAAAGATTCACAAACTTAGTTGGTGAGGATTACATTCATTGTGTTTGTGAAGGACTTAAAGGGCTAAAAAAGACAATCCCTCCCGCTTTTAAGGATTACCCTTATTATAAAATGGGTCATGGTTTCTTTTTCAAATAGGATTTTCTAATCTGATTTTTGTGAAACAGAATAATTCAATAGCAAGATTAAGCCTAATATGTGGATTAGTCTTAGTCATCGGTTGTGCAAATACTAATTTGAATAAATCCAATGAGATAAAAGTAATTCTACCACATCAGGGTCCAGCAGAAATGAAGCAGGATAGTACATTTATTTTCTTCAGTCTTGAAGAGGATACTGTTTTTGTAGGAAGGAAATTTCCTCCAGAGGGCTTTAAAATTGATGAGGGAACATTTTGGCCCACGAAGACAAATGCTAGTGAGTCAAGCGCAATCCGTGAAAGAATAATATCAAGTATAGATACTTTAAGATATCATAACCTTGTTGCTAATAATGTATGGATGAGTTTAACCTTCTATGTTGATTCGACAGAAGTAATCCGTGAGACTCAAATAAGGTTCTATAGAAAATATCAAGTATTTTTTGATACAGAGGATCTAAGGAATATTTGTATGGGTGTGAAGGGTTTAAGTGTAATAGTCAGTACTTGATCTGACAGTAGGGGTATTTTTACTAACCATTTACCGCTTCAGCAAAGTTAGCATCCTCTTCGATTCCTGCAAGGCTGGTATGAACGGATGATAAATCATCCGGCCTTG
>Ga0209723_1001415_pt1 | contig 37398 bp, 28 predicted proteins | sample BiotimSIPDNA_2_FD_185750 | JGI IMG/M metagenome (GOLD analysis project Ga0209723, IMG submission 185750) | Anaerobic biogas reactor microbial communites from Washington, USA - Biogas_R2 time_0 SIP DNA (SPAdes) (version 2) | ecosystem: Engineered > Bioreactor > Anaerobic > Unclassified | place... | reverse complement strand
TTTGATTTCCGCTTTTCTTTTTGGCGTTATTCCCTTTTGTTTCGGCTTTCTTGTGCTGAGTTCTGGAAATTACTTTCGCAATTTATTCGTTCCCGTTTAAAAGTGGAATTTAACTTTGCAAGTTACGACCTACATTCTCACGGAAAACTTTTGTTGAAAACCGTTAACATTCTGCATCGTTTTATGTTATAATGAACGGGTTAATCCACAGCAGAAGCTTTTCAGCGGTATACATTAAAAAGCGGAGATGACATTATGCTAAAAACCTTCCAGAGCTTCAGTAAGAAGAAAAAACTTCTGATTGTCACATCCATCGTCTTAATCCTTTCGTTAATAGGCGGTGTGCTGTACATCGCGTTTAAGCCCGACAAGGGTGTGGAAATCGCCGTCGTGCAAGTAAAGCGTGGGGACATTACCAAAACATTCGAAACCGAAGCGATTGTGGAGTCGGGCAGCCAGGGCAACTTTGAGGTCTTCGACGGTATCGCCGTTAACGAGGTTTTTGTCAAGGTTGGCGACGCGGTAAAGGCCGGGGACATCCTGGCGACTTTCGACGCTTCGTCTTTAAAAAAAGTGCTTGATGAAAAAAAGTCCAATTATTCTACGGCGCAGAAACTGTACAACGACTATACCGCGGCGTCGAGCGGCGCCGTTTTGCTCCTCCCCGAAGTCAACGAGAGAGTGAAGGCGCTTGAAGCGGAAATTGAAGTGCTTGAAAAAAAAGCGGGGAACGCGCCGGCCTCCCCCGGCGGGAACACCGACGATAAAACAGCCGCCGTCAACGCGGCTTTGAAAAAAGTGCTCGGAAACACGGCGCTGGGCGACGCGATTGCCGACAGAATCATCGCCTCGGGCAGCTCGACCTCCGAGCTGTTAACCGCGGTTCAGGACCTGCTCGGAGGAGCGGGAGACATTTCATCCATCACGGGCCTTATCCCCTCGAATGATGAAAGCGAGCTCATCAGCAAAGAGCTCGAGCTCGTCAAGTTGAAAGTTGAGCAAGCCTCCCTGGAGTCAAAGGCCAACGGCACGCTGACGGGTACATACAGGACAATTGTGAATTCGGCGAAAGAAGCCTATGATGAAGTGAACGAAAAAATGATCCTGTTGTCCGGCGGCTGGACCGCCCAAGGCGACGGTTTTGTGCGCGAGGTTAATATTCTACCGGGCCAAACGATCCGTTCAAACCAAGCGAAAATCTCCACAGACTTCGACCTGTCGACGATCCTCTCCTCTGTATCAAGCGGCAGTTTTGATATCGCATCCGTTGTGACTTCGCTGCTCGGCTCGACGCAGAAAGGGATTGTCGTCGAATACTATCCGCTTGTCGCCTCCTTCTCGTTAAGCAAATACGACATCGGAAACATCACGGTCGATCAAAAGGTTACTGTAACATCTTTGTCCGGCAAGACATTCGACGGCAACGTTACCTTTGTCAGCTCGGTCGCCTCGTCGAGTTCCGTAGTCGATATCGGTTCGATTCTCGGCTCCTCCGCTTCCTCGAGCAGTATCGAGGCGAAAATTGAAATACCCAACCCCGATTCGAGTGTGGTTATCGGTATGGAAGTGGATGTTTCCGCCGATTTGGAAACGAAGAAAAACGCTGTTCTTGTTCCGGTTGAATCCATCCAATACAACAAGACCGACGGGTATTTTGTGTTCAAATACAATGAAGACAAAAAGACCGCTGAGAAAACATTGATTGAAGTCGGGCTGTTCGACGGCAACAGTTACGATGTGCTCAGCGGTTTGAAAGAGGGCGATACCATTGTCCGGGCGCCTTCGACAACGATGGCTGACGGCGACAGGGTGAAGGTCATCGAATAACCGAATCGCCCGAATACCGAAAAATCTCATTCCGGGGGACTTTCCGTGAATATACAAGAAAATATACGAATCGCCGCATACAGCATACGAACCAACCTGATGCGCTCGCTGCTGACTATGCTCGGTATCATCATCGGCGTCTGTTCGGTTATCGCGATCATCACCGTCGGCGACGGGGGCAAGGATTACATCATCAAAATGCTCGAGGACCTCAACTCCAGCGTGGTTACCATTCGGGTCAGTTCCCGCACAAAAGCCGATTATGTCAACAAGGACGATATCGAGCGAATCAAAGCGATCAAGGAAGTCAAATATGTCTCGCCGGTCGGCTACGGCATCGGTTCCTGCGCGTCGGATTACGAAGTGGCGGATATCGCGCTGGCCATTACGGGGAATGTGGATTTGCAGTATGTTATGAATATGACCGTCTTGGACGGCCGCTTCTTTAACGAGGAGGAATTTGACTCATCGGCAAAAGTTTGTTTGATTCCGGACATCGGCGCCGCAGCCCTGTTCGGCTCGACGGACTGCCTCGGCGAGTATGTCACATTCAATCTCAACAACCAGTCCGTGAACCTGAAAATCATCGGCATCACAAGCGCCAGCCTGGCCTCGGGGTCAAGCAGTTCGTCCATGATGGGTGGCACTTCTTTATCACCAACGGACGAGGCCGCCGTCGCGCTGATTGTTCCGAGCACCGTGACCGATCAAATGCAGGGGTTGCAGGGTGCTTACGACACGGTCTACATCATGGCCGAAGACCCGAAATTGACCGATACCGTCGGGAATGTCGCCGCGAACATCCTGTATTCCAGGCACAACAATTTCGGCTCGGAAGCATACACGGTAACCAATATGGCCTCCTACATAGACCTGTTTGATTCCGTGGTGAGCATATTGACCACCTTTATTGCCGGTGTCAGCGGCATATCGCTCGTTGTCGGCGGTATCGGCGTCATGAACATCATGCTTGTTTCCGTTACCGAGCGAACGAGGGAAATCGGCATACGCAAAGCCCTTGGTGCCAAAACCCGCACGATACTTTACCAATTCCTCACGGAATCCATCATTCTGTGCATGATCGGCGGGCTAGTCGGTTTGTTGATCGGGGTCATCGGCGCTTACGCCATCGCGAACTACATGGACATTCCCATTTCACTGAAGTTCAGCACCGTGGCGCTCGCGTTGGGTTTTTCGAGCGCAATCGGCATTTTCTTCGGCATTTATCCGGCCAGGAGAGCGGCGAAAATGCAACCCATCGAAGCGCTGCGCAGGGATTAAGCAAGCGGCGGCCACGCCCGTGGCCGCCGCTCTTTTTAACATACGATACCGCGCCTGCGTGAGCAGGGCGTTGTCAAGCTTACGCTTTGCTTGGTTCGAGTTCAGCTTTCTTTTGTGTCTTTTCCTTGACTGTCTGCTCGTAATACTCATATGTCGGGTATATCGCGTACAAGATTTCCGGATTCGCCCCGGCCGTCAAGACTTTCACGGTGTTCGGGAATTTTTTCTCTATCGCCAAGGCGATGGAAGGGGCATTGTCATCGTCCGTTTCGCCGGCTACACCGCCGATTTTGACACCGTCCTGCCCGTAAACGGCTGCTTTGCCGCCCTCGACTTTGAAGAATACCGTCTGGCCGGCTTCAAGACTCTTGGCGGCTTCGATGTTTTCGACAGCAATCTCCGCTTTCTTCAGGGGGTAGAACTTCATCCCCATCGCCTCGCTCGTAAACCAGTCGTTGTACTTTTGGTACTCGCCGGCCGAAAAGTCGTCGGGCTGAACGATGGCGTCCGAATCCCCGCCGTCGATTCTCGCCCTGGTCAGCGCTTCTTCCTTGGTTTGCAGCTCTTTCTCTTCTTCGGTCAGGTCTTCCGGCTTTTTTATCACGCCGGGGGCTTCTTCGCACGCATATTGCGGACAGGCTTTGACCAGCGTTTCATAAAGGGTCCTGTAAATATAGATGTGGCCGAAGTCCGTCAAATGCATGTCTTTGTCTTTGATGTAGGTCAGGTCTTCGCCGCCTTTGTAGGTCTTGAACGCGTGTTCGACATCGGCGAGAAGGAAACCGAGCTTGGGCGCTTCTTCGGCAAGGATCTCGTTGATCATATACATATATTTGCCCATGGGTTTGCCCAATTCCCGGTACAGCTTGCTGCGCATGGTGTTAAACGGATTGTACACGTTGTGCACGAGGATGACCGCGTTCGGGTTGATTTCCTTCATTTTCGCGATGATGGCGGGAAATTCCTTTCGAAACAGCTCGACCCCGGCCGTCGCGTCGTCTTTTGTTTTTTGGCCGAGAAGTTCCTTGAGAACCTTGACGGCGGCCAGTTTGTCGGTTTTAAATTTCATCGCGATTTGCTTCATGGTTTTCGCGCCCAACGGACCCAAATCCAGCGCCCGCACCATCGCCATCAGGAACGGCACGAGAATATTGTTGCCGCCCACCGACAGGACGACAATTTCCGCCCCGCGCAGATGGCCGATTTTCTCCTCGTCCGTGGTCAGAAACTGCAGAACAAGAGAGGAGTTCGCGCCCGAAATATAATCGAGGGCGACTTCTTTATCCAACCGGCGCGCGAGCAGATTGGCGTAGGAATTGTATCGGATTTTCATCCGGTAGGAGCACCCCACGCTGTCACCGTATAGGACTACCCGCGGCGTTTCGTTTGACTGTTGCATCGTTCATCCATCGCTTTCCGATAATAATTTTAGTGTACGGCATACGACGGCTGTAAAGCAACCGGCGCATTGTTCCGTTATTCATGCCGGTTAACCGGCCGCTTTCATAGCCGGCCGTTATTATTGGCCTTCCAGCTGAGAGCCTGCCATCGCGAGCATATCCGCGAACGTCGGCTGCGCGAGGCCGAAACCGCCGCTTAGTGTTATGTTCTGGCCGGTGGTGAATGCCGATTCGTCGCTGAGGAAGTAGAGCACCGCCGCCGCCATTTCTTCGGGTTCCGCAAGCCTTTTAATCGGCGTATGGCGGAGGAAGAACTCCTGAAATTCGGCGGTGACATATTTCTTGACCGCGTCGGTCGCGGTCATGCCGGGCGCGACGGAATTGCAGCGGATGTTCGCTCTTGCCGCCTGAACGGCGATCTGTTTGGTCAGATAGATAATCGCGGCTTTGCTGGTCCCGTACGCGATGGAGGTCAGATCGGGAACGACGCCGGCGAGCGACACGATGTTGACGATGCTTCCGCCGCCGGTTTGCGCCATGCTGCGGACGGCCGCCTGCGAGGCCAGAAACACGCTGGCCAGATGGTTGTCGACGAAGCCGATGTAATCCTCGTAATTCGTCTCGAAAATGCTTTTATCTTTGGCAGGGGTTGTGCCGCCGTAGACATTGACCAGCCCGTCGATTTTGCCTTCGTTTTTCACGACTTCCTCAACGATGGCCGCGTGCGTATTTTTCTCAAGCGCGTTAAAATACAGCGCGTGCGCCTTATAGCCCCGCGCGGTAAGGTCGGCGGCCCTTTCTTTGGCCAAGTCCAGCATATAATCCGCGAGGTATACCGTCGCTCCCTCTTTGGCGCAGGCCGTCGCCGTCGCGAGGCCGATGCCGTTGGCGGCGGCCGCGACAAGAACGGCTTTGTCTTTCATTCTATCCATTTTATTCCTCCGGTTTGTTTATTCAATGTCGGCTTACTGCCGGCTTCCGGCAGGTTCCTCAACCGCTTCGGTTTCGGCCGCCGCGGCCGCAAGAATTTTTTCCGATTTTTTAAGAGCACCGAGCGAGCAGGCGATAATGATTAAGCAGAAGACAATGGCTAAGCCGAAGGTAACGGTGTAGCTCGCGAGGCTCGCGATGGTTGGCACGATGAAGACCGCCGTCGAGCCGAAAAGGGCGACGATGGCCATGACCACGCCGTAGATGGCGCTGAAATTCTTGCCGCCGAAAGTCAGCCGGATAAGGATGGGGATCAGTGTGCTGGAAATGGCGGCCATTGAACCGATCAGAAACGCGGCGATGAACGCGACGGTTTTTTTACCAATGCTTTGATCGGCAAGAATAAGCCCGATAAAACCGGCGACTTCAATAAAAACGCCGATGCTGATGGTTTTCTTAAGCCCGATCTTATCATTCAGAAGGCCGTAAAGAAGCCTGAATACAATGCCGCCGAGAAGAATAGCTGAAACAATAAAGGATGCATTCGCCCCAAGGCCGATTTTCGCGCCGAAATTGCCTGCGACATTCATGTGCGTGGCATTATAAGCGACGAGGGCGGCGGCGGCCACAATCATGATAAAAGCCGAACTCCTGAAAGCTTTCTTGGTATCCATGCCGACGCTCGCGGCTGCCGGATCGTTTTTTGCCGCGAGGGCTTTGAGCGTTTCAGCGTCGTCCGCGCCCAAAGGAGCCAGTCCCATATCCTCGGGTTTCGTGCGGCACAGGAAGATGACGCAAAGGGAGATCACCAGCGAGATAACCGCGATGGCGATATACGAGCCGCGCCAACCCCAGTGCCAGTTTTCTATAAAGACTTTCGCAATAATGGGATTGAACGCCATGCCCGCTATGTAAGCGGATGCGGTCATGATGCCCATGGCAATACCGAGGTGCTTGCGGAACCAGTTGCCAATCATAATGGGCGTAGGCAGGAAATGGATGATCGCCGTGGTGATGCCGAGCACAATGCCCGCCGCGTACCATTGCCACAACTGCGTGAAAGTGGACATCAGCGCAAACGTGCCGGATACGACAATTGTCCCGGCGAGAAGTATGTATCGGATGTCGAATTTCTTAAGAATCTTATTGACAAAGAAGATCGTAACGCCTACGACAATTCCCTGAAGCACCATATACAGCGCGAAATTCGGTGTTGCGTTCGTCACATACTGCTTTTCCGCGTATTCTTTGGCCTGTGTTTTAGCGTCGGTTTCCGTTACTCCGCTTTTCACCAGTTCGTCAAGCTTCGCATCGTAGCCTTTCTGATAAGCATCTTCAACAAACTCAAGATTTCTGTCGGAACATACGGCCGTGATGAAAGAGGCCGAAGTGTTGGACGTAATGCCGATGCCGGCTACCTGCAGCAGGCAGCAAGCGATGAGGATAACCCACGCGTAATGGAACCTTCCTGTTTTCATGTAATTCCGCTCCTTATTCAATTGTTGAACGTGCTTGCGCGGTTAATGGTCCTCGTAATAACTGCCCATCATCGCCGCCTGCTCGTCGGCGGTCATATTCGTCAGGAAATGCCTGACGGCCGCTTTGTTTTTTTCACCCGCCACGATGGAGCGCTTCTTGCCGAGTTCTTCAATGGCCTCCGCGATGACGTCTTCGGGCAGCATCGCCTCACGCCTGGCTTTTTCGCCGTCCGGGCCGCCCGGCTGATTTTTCAGCCATGTCGGCGTGATCGTCGAGCCGGCTGTGATAACAAGCACATCCACATTGGTCTTCGCGCACTCGTAGGCGACCGCTTCCGTCATTTTGAGTATGTATGCTTTGCCCGCGCCGTACTGAGCGATATAGGGTGAAGAGGTAATGCCCGTCATCGACGAAATGTTGATAATGGCTCCTCTGTCCTGCTTGGCGAAGATGCTCAGATAATGATACATTAATTTCATAAATGTAATCACGTTGACATTCATCATCCGCCAATGGTCTTCCCAGGGCATGTCCTGAACCTTGCCGAACTGGTGGCTGCAGGCGACATACGACATGAAGCCCATATCGAGGCCCTTGGTCGCTTCCGTCACGATGTCAACGGAATCGTCTTGCGCGAAGTCGGCGCGGACGACTTTGTGCTCCACACCGTATTTCGCGCTGATTTCCTTGCCGAGTTCCTTGAGCATCTCCTCGCGGCGGCCCACAAGAACCACGCTCATGCCTCTTTCCGCTATGGCTTCAGCCATGCTTTTGCCCATGCCTTCCGTCGCGCCGAGAATGACGCCCCATTCGCCGTATTTTTCTCTAAAATTCATTCGTTTCCCTCCGATAGTTTTTCGGAAAAAGCGTTGCAAAACAATGTATTTCAACTTTATCATAATCAAACCATGATGTCAAATGATTTTTGTTTGCCGTCAAGCACATGATGTACCTTTTTTGACAAAACATGAAAATTCTGGTAGCATATAGCAGGATTTATATTTTTGTTTTGGTTGTTATCCGAACGGATGGGACAGGAGAGAATTCACTTGAAAACCATACAAAAAACAGCCGTGTTCGCCTTTCTGCTTGTTTCGTTTATTGCGGCCGCCTGCGTGGCCGCTGGTGCCTGTCCTGCGCTTGAGATTCCCCGCCAATATTCACAGCCTTCCGGCGAGACATTCACGGCAACCCTTCACGGCGACGAGTGGTTCAATTACACGGCTGCCCAAACCGGGGAGCTGATCGTTAAAGGGAACGACGGCTATTGGTACTACGCGCTTGCCTCGGGCAAGGGATTTGAGAAAAGCGGCGCGAAATTCAAAATCGACGCGAAACCCGGGCTTGCGCAAACAGAAAAGGACGTTAAAAAACTGAAAGACGCCAAGTTGTCGGTCTTTGAAAAAACTTACGACACACCCGTGCCGAACCGTACGGCGGGCAGCGCAAGCGCAACGGCCGTAACGGGGACGCAAAAACTGCTGGTTCTGCTTGTGTCGTTTACCGACAAGACCATCGTGAATACGGACAGCGCCTGGAGCGGCGTGTTTTTCGGCGATACGGGGAAGACCCTGAAGACGTATTATAAAGAGAACTCGCAGAACAATTTCTATTTCGCGCCCGCCGCCGAGACAAAGGGAACGGCCAACGACGGCGTCATCCGTGTGACGCTGAGTTACGCCCACCCCAACACCGGCGAGGACACCGACTCACGGAACAAGGATATCGTTATCAACGCCATAAACGCCGCGAACGCGTATATCAACTTCCGCGCGTTTGATACGAATTCGGACGGCATCGTCACCGCAACCGAGCTGCATATCCTGACCGTCGTCGCGGGCAACGATTGTTCCGCCGGCGACCCCTCCCCGAGCATCTGGCCGCACAGCTGGACCACGGACGACTACATATACAAAGACAGCGTCAACATTTACGGCGATTATACCCAGATAGCCGAAACGCAGGAAGGCCATATGACGACCATGGGTGTCGTCGCCCACGAATTGGGCCACGACTTAGGGCTGCCGGATTTATACGACACCGATTATTCCTCGGACGGCCTCGGCGTCTACAGCCTGATGGCGTCTGGCAGCTGGGGAAAAGCCTCCGGGGAATACGCGGGCACATCGCCGACGCATTTGGACGCCTGGTCGAAAATTCAACTGGGCTTCGCCGCTCCCGTAACAGCCGGCACGGGCAGCTACGCCGTCAATGCCGTCGCCAACGGCTACAACATCCTGAAGATAGCGACATCCGACCCGAACCAGTATTTTCTGGTGGAAAACCGCCAGTGCGCGAGCTTTGACGCCGGCATGTATTACTATGGTATTACGACCGGCGGCATCGCGGTTTATCACATCGATATGAGCGTCACCACCGATAACGACAACGAAACGCGCAAGCTCGTCGATTTGGAGGAAGCGAACCAGGTTGCGTACGGCGGCTGCCAGCTTGACGATGACAACGCGAAAAATTACGCGTACAACAACCTGTTCCGCTCCGGCATAAACACCCTGTTTTCGTTTAATTCGACACCCGCCAGTTCGCTTTACTCGGGGGCTTCGACCGATATTTCCGTCGGTGTGCCCGGCAGTTCTTCGGGCACGATGACGGTTGACATCTCCCTGGTACGCACGCGCACTGTCACCTTCCAATCCAACGGCGGCACGGCTGTCGCGGCGCTGACGCGGCTGATTGGGTCGAGCGTTTCAAAACCAACCGATCCGGCGAAGACCGGGCATACCTTCGCGGGCTGGTACGCTGACGCCGGGTTAACCTCGGCGGCAACCTGGCCTTTTACCCTCGGCGCCGCCAACATCACCTTCTATGCCAAATGGAACGCCAACATCTATACCATAACATATGACGGCAACGGAAGCACCGGCGGTTCAACGGCAAATTCCGCCCACACTTACGGGTTGCCGGCGGCTCTTTCTTTGAACGGTTTTACAAGGACAGGGTACAATTTCACCGGATGGTCAGCCGAACAGACAGCCGCGGCACCCGCCTATACCGACGGGCAAACCGTGGTGAACATCACGCCGAACCCGAACGAATTTTTCACCTTCTACGCTGTGTGGGAAAAAGTCCCGGTCACCCTCGCCGCGCTCGGCGGCTCCACGACGGTGATTAACACAGCGGCCGGGGCTATTTATGGCCTGTCGCCGGGTATCACAAAGGCGCAGTTTGAGAGCGGTTTCATCGAAATCAGCGGAAACGCGCGTTTGGAATACACGACCGCCGGCAATTACCTGGGCACCGGAACCGGTATCGAATTGATTGACAACGAAACCGATGAAACCTCGGCGGCTTACGCGATCGTCATTTTTGGGGACACCAACGGCGACAGCGTCATCGGCGCGCTTGACGCGGACACTTGTGTATTGGTTCAGGATTGGATGATTGACTGGAACCCAAACACGGACGCGGCCTTTTGCGCGGCCGGGGATATTAACGGCGACGGCCGTGTTGATTCCATTGACGCCGACCTGATTACGGCGCACAGCAATTGGGTTGTTGAAATTGATCAAACGACGGGTTTGGCGGGTTAATTATCGGCTCATTACCTTGGGAGTGCGATGCCATGAAGCGTATGAAAGCCGGGCTGACGGATGAGTTCCTTTATATTGGCATAGATGCCTAACATATAATTGGTAAATAAAAACGGGACGGGGTTGCTGGCAGCGTATTGCTGTTAACTCCGTCCCTTTATCATATCTTCCTGTCTAATTAATAAATAATTTCTACTATCGGTTGAATAATCTTCAAGAGATAAGTTATTGTTATTATTTTTTCAATCGATTATTATTTAACTAACAACTGCGCTGTTGATTCTGAGTTTAAAGGTGATAACATGACGATTTACTTTGGCGAAAACGTAAAACGTTTACGAAAGGAAAAAAATCTGACGCAAGAAACGCTTGCGGAATTTCTTGGCGTATCCTTTCAAGCTGTCAGTAAATGGGAGCGCGGCGAGAGTTTGCCCGATATTACCTATCTCCCTGCTATTGCTTCATTTTTCGGTGTGACAACGGATATGCTGCTCGGAGCTGACAAAACTGAGCAGGAAGAGAAAATCCAGCGTTATATTGACGGGTATCTAGCAGATTACCGGAGCGGCGACTATGATAAAATGCTGCAAAACATGAAAGCGGCGGTAACCGAGTTTCCGGGTGAATTTCGTCTGTATGTGAGGTATATGGAAGCCATTATAATGAAGGTACCTTCAACCGAAGAGGGAATATTGAGAAGTTATTCAAAGGTTCAGCCCATATACGAAAACATTCAAAACTACTGCACCATAGACAGTATAAGGATGTGGGCGAAAAGGCTGATGTGTACGCTCTATAAAAGGCTCAGCTTCTTCCCCAACAGCGGCATAGAGCTTGAAGACATGGAGAAAGTGCTTGAAGAAATGCCTGTTATGAGCAACAGCAAGGACTTTATCGCCACATATTTATACCCACCCGGAGAAAAGCATGATGAGGTATGCCGGAACGCGATTGAAGAATTGATATACCTTTTGAACTGTGCGGTGTGCAATCACTGCTACTATTTAGAGGAATACTCCACGGAGTACAAAATCAACGCTGTCAAAGCTGTGCTTTCAACAACGCAAACATTTTATCCTGAAGGTGATTATGGCAGGTGTTACCCGCATGTTGTTTACAACTACGGCCATCTTGGCCAATGGTATTTTGACATTGGCGATACCAAAGCTGCGCTAAAAAACCTTAGGGAATCCGTAACAATCGCAAAACGATTTGATGATTTGCCGGAAATAAGTGCGCATATTTCACCTATCCTAAAAGGTTTGGAATTGAATAAATCCAATGTCCACAGAAATTCGATGTGCGAGAGAATGAAGTATCTGCTTCTTAAAAGATATTCGTTCCCGGAGGAATTCAAAAACAGCGAAGAATTCAGAAACATTATCGAAATGTTAAACTGATAATTGTTGATAAAGGGACGGGGTTGAAAACAGCCCCGTCCCTTTGAACGATATATCAATTCGCCGGTGTTAAGTGAACTCCCCCTTATATTTTATAAAAACATTGCCATATATAGAGGATAAGAATCAATAACACCTGTTCCGCCTACATTTTTAACAGATAATTTAATACCGTGTTTTACATTGTAATTCTCGATAATAGCAGCCATTGATTTCGCCTTTGTATTGTCCGCAGATTTAACTTCAATTGCGGTTGCCTGTTTGTTTAACCGTATAAAAAAATCAATCTCAATTTTCGAATTATGCTCAAAGTAATACAGCTTCTCCGCAAAAACCTCTTGCGCGGTTAAACAGCCGCCCGCTTATTGCGTATTCTTAATTGACTTGCCGCCAAAAGAGGATATAATTTGCTTCAGTGCCGCGAAACAACCATATTTTAGGAGGAAAACATAATGCCGGTGGCAGCAAAAGGAATGGGCTTTCTGAAGATCGCCTCGAAAGCAATCGAGGGTTCCATGGTCCGTTCGAGCAAAAAACTCGCGAAGAAAAGTCCCGCGCCTGAACTTCCCAAAGGAGTATTCGATAAAGTCAGCGAAGCGAAAAGCGAGTTTTTCACCGTCGGTTTCGCCAAAACGGATATCATGCCCGATGACATCCCGCGGAAAAGATATTATATCGCGGGCTACAGAGCCTATAATCCGGCCAAAAGCGTATTGGACCCGATGACGACGAGCGCGGTTTGGATCGACGACAATTCGGGGCACGGCGGCATCGTCATGGTGTCTGTCGACAGCGTCGGGCTGACCGATTACGACGTCAACAACATTCGGGGAGAATTGTCGGGCTTCGTGAAGGAAACCGGCTGCCGCTCCCTCAACATACTGAGCACGCACAACCACGCCGGTATCGACACCGTCGGCATGTGGGGACCGCTGCCGAAAAGCGGCCGGGACAAAAAATATATGCGAATCCTCTACGACGGCGTGATCAAGGTCGTGAAAGAAGCGTACGCCGCCAGAAAAGAAGGCTCCCTCTATTACGGCAAAAAAGAAACGCCTGAGATACAGCGGGATTCGCGCCTGCCGCATGTGTACTGCCGGGATTTGACAAGGCTGCGCTTTGTACCCAACGACGGCTCTAAAGAAGTCTGGATGCTCAACTTCGCCTCGCACACGGAGAATATGCTCGGCGCGCCCATTGTCAGCGCGGACTTCGCCTGTTATATGCGCCGGGGCATTCTCGAAACGGCCGGCGCCGAATCCATTCATTTTGTCGGCGCCATCGGGGGGCTTATCCGCTTGAAAGAACTCGACAAGGATGTTGTCGAATCCACCAAAATCGGCGGCAAAGCGCTGGCGGATACGGCCGTCGCCATTGTGGACGAGAGAAAACTGGAACCGAAAATCAGCCTGCTTCGCCAGGAATACTACTCCCCCGCGGACAATTTCGTGCTGGTCTTCCTCGGCTCCGTCGGCATCCTGAAAAAGCAGAAATACGCGACAGGCCAGGGCCGCGTCGGCCTTTCGGTGAAAACCGAGATGACCTACATCCAAATCGGCGACTTGAACATGCTCCTGCTGCCCAGCGAGATTTTCCCGGAGCTTTGCTACGGCGGTTACCTCTCGGCGGAAGACAGCGCGGAGCAAAAGTCCCCGGACATCAACCCCGACCCGCTTATCAAAATAGCGGGGGACGACAACCTTCTCATATTCGGCGTCGCCAACGATTTCACCGGTTATGTGGTGCCGCCGAACGATTATATGCTGCATCCGGAAGTGCCGTTCGTCACGGAAACGAAGGACAGACTCGGCAGAAACCATTATGAGGAAACGAATTCCCTCGGCCCGGCGACGGCGCAGACCATCGCCGACACTTTCAGGGGAATCATGGAGTCTGTGAGAGCCGCTGGCGAATAAGCTTTCTACCATATAAATAGTTGCCAATGGGACGGGGTTGCTGAAAGCGCTTTTCTGTTAACCCTGTCCCCTTTTGTTAACCAATTTCACTTGTCAAGAGTGAAATGAAAAGTATAATAGAAACAGATTGCCATTCGAAAGGATATGAAACGGATTATGAAAGACGCGGTTAAAAAAATGGAGACCCTCTTCGGCAGATGGGGGCCGTTCTCCAAAAAATACAGCGGCATTTCCCGCATTACGGACCACGAAAGCGAGAAGGGGGTCCGGTTTGACTGCGTGGTCAGCCCCGCCATCGAAAACGCCGATTCCCGCGTGCCCAATGTCACCGTTCCGGTGGGCGTCCACCCGTGGGAGGCGAAAAGCGACTATTCCTTTTATTCCTACCGCTATGACCTGGAGTGGAAGGACAGGGTCTATGCCGACGTCTCCTTCACGCGGCTTACCCCCGAGAGCGTTCTTATAAGGTCCGAGTTTTTTAACAACACCGAAATGAGGCAGATTTGCCTGCTGAATCTGTTCGCGGCTATCGAATTCCCCAACGTCTATTCCTGCGTGCCGAAACTGCCGGAGAAGTGCATTTTTATCAAGGCGCTCGACTACGAGACCTATGAATACAACACCCCACGCCCGTGGGACAGGCAGTGCCTTGACGCCATGAAAAAGGGCGAGCTTCTCGACGACCGCTTCACCTTCCATAAAGGGCTCGGGGACCGAATAGGGAACCGCTTCCGGCTGATTCATCACCCGCCGCTCGGCGAGGAAGCCGGCGACCGCGTCACCTACCGGTTCGACTGCGCGGAGGACTTTGAAAACCCTGTGCTAGTCATCCGCTACCGCGCCCCGGATGAGGACAGCCGGTTTACCGTAAACGGCGTGGAAACGGTCTTCCCGGAATCGGAGGACATGGCACAAATACAGACGGACATCTCATTGCATAAAGGCCTCAACGAACTGGAACTGGTTTCCCTCGGGACCGGTGCGCTGGAACTCGACTTTCTTGCCATAACCGAAAAAGGGGGCAAGGTGGAAACCGTTTCGAAAAAGCATAAATTCTTTCCCAAAACCGCTGTGGAAAACGATGGCGAAGGCAGCCTTGTTTCGTATCAATACGAAGGCGTGGACGGCCGCTTTTATATCAAGACCTTTAACGTCAGCACCCGCTACCGCAATTTTAACACCGGCTGCCTGGAGGACAGCCCGACGGCCAGGATCTCCCAGCCGGACGAGTCCTTCATGAACATGCTGGAAACCTTCTCCGGCTCTTTCTCGCAGAAGCACAGCGACGAAGGGTTTTACCACAACACGGTGGTGCACACGCTCTATATCGAGCCCTTTTCATGCCACACCGAATACGCCGTGCTCTCCTTCGGCGAAACTCAATACCAAACCCCCGCAGAATACGAGCAAAAGTACCGGGAAGCGCTGGACACACTGGAGGGGTTTGGACTGAACTCCCCGGGGCAAAAATACGAGCTTTCAAACAACATCCTGCGCGCGACCCTGCTGCAGAATGTGGTGTACCCCCTCTATTACCACGGGGACTATGTGCTGCACCATACGCCCGGCAAGCGGTGGGATTCTTTCTATACCTGGGACGCGGGTTTTGTCGGCCTGGGGATGCTGGAGTTCGCCCCCGAAATCGCGGACTATATCCTGGACCTGTACATGAGCGACAGCGACAACAAGGATTTCGCCGTTCTGCTGCACGGCTCGCCCGTGCCCGTGCTCATCTACCAGTTTCAGGAGATGCTCAAGAGGGCGGGCGATAAAACAGGCATCCTGCGGTACTACAGCCGGGTCAAACTGTTCTACGATTTCCTCGCGGGTAAAATCAACGGCTCGACCACCGCGAAATTCAAAAGCGGCATGACCACGACCTTTGACTATTTCTACAACTGCTCCGGCATGGACGACCTGCCGCCGCAGAAAGCCATGCACGACCGGAGCCTCAGCCGGGTAATGGGCCCCCGTGATTTCCACGAGCAGGTCATCCGCAGCGCGAAAATTCTCTTTATAGCCGCCGACCTGTTGGGGCTTAACGAGGATAAACAGGTGTATTTGACCGATATCGAGCGCCTGAGCAAAGCGCTTCAGGAACACTCCTGGGATGAGGACTGCGGCTATTTTTCCTATGTTCTCCATGACGAAAACGGGGAACCGCTCGGCCAATTCCGCACGGACGAGGGCGAAAACCTCAACAAAACTCTGGACGGCGTCTATCCGCTCATCGCCGGGGCGGTAACCGACAGCCAGCGGAAAAGGCTGCTTAGCCACCTTAAAAGTGACCGCGAGATGTTCACTCCCGTGGGCATCAGCGCAGTGGACAAATCCGCCTCCTACTATAAAACCAACGGCTACTGGAACGGCAACGTGTGGATGGCGCACCAGTGGTTTATCTGGAAAACCATGCTGGACCTCGGCGAGGCCGATTTCGCTTTTAAAATCGCTAAAACCGCCCTCGATATCTGGAAGCGCGAGGTTGAGTACTCCTATTACACCTATGAAATGTTTAATATTACCACCGGCCGGGGCGGCTGGTTCCATAACTTCGGCGGGCTGTCCTCACCCGTCAACATCTGGGCGGACGCTTACTATAAAAAGGGGACGCTTTCCACCGGGCTGGACACCATGGTGATGAGCCACCGTTTCGGCAGCTCGTTTAAGGAGTTTGCCTGCGAACTGAAATACTACGGCGCCGGCAGTTCTTATACCGTTTTGGTTGTGCTGGACGACAGTTGCGACTATGAAGCGATGGTCAACGGGGAAAAGGCGGCGTGCCTTATGCGGGAAAAGGGCACTTGCGAAATCACCATACCGGGGAACTGCGAAAAGGCCTTGATTGCCGTTAAGGAATCGGGGCGGTAGATTGACGCAGAAGGATACGTTACTGTTCATAGGACTCTGGCTTGCCGCCGTCAGCAGTTTGGCCGTAGTACTGACTGTGCACGATAAACGCGCCGCCCGCCGCGGGGCCCGGCGCGTCAGCGAACGGACACTGCTGATGGTGAGCGCCCTCGGCGGGTCGGCGGCCATGCTGGCTACCATGCGCGTCATCCGGCATAAGACCAAGCACGCGAAGTTTATGGTTGGCATCCCTGTGATTATCGCCGCGCAAATTGCTGCCGGCGTGTTCGCGTGGCGGCATTTCGGCGGGGGGTGAACGGGTAAGACGAAAACCGCATAATAAAATTGAATGGGACGGAGGTTGTGTCAAACCCCCGTCCCCTTGACACGCGCTTAATACCGAACCTGAATCTCCATGCCTTCGCTCGCATCTTTTATCGCGTACCAGGTGACGCCGCCGTCCACGAAATACCCCGCCTGCGTTGCCACCAGCGCCTCCATGGAGGCTGCCCGCGTAAGCGCCTCGCCGGAGGCGTTTTTCACCGCCGCGGGAGCCGGCTCACCGCTGACTTTGAACAACAGCGCCCGTTTGGTCGGGGTGCAGTTGACAGTAAGCGAATCGCCGCCTTTGGTGTAAGAAAGCATCGAGCCTTTTTCGTTCTCTTCGTATAAGCCGAACTTCTTTTCGCCGCTCTGCGGGTACATCAAAACCGTGGTGTAACCGGCGGAATGCTCGCTCCCGTGGCCGTTGGCGCCGTTGGTGACATCGAGGGGAATGATGGCGCCTTTGCGGATGAACGCGGGGAATTCGTCAAAGCCGAATTCGAGCTTGCGGATGCCGCCCGTGTAGGTTTTCGTTTCGTCGAACATATCAATCCATTCGCCTTTCGGGAAAACCACCGTTCGGCTGTTGCCCTCTTGGAAGAACGGCGCGACCAGTATATCGTCGCCCAACAGATATTGGTAAATGCCCGGCTGCGGCCGCATGGTCGGCTTGACAAGCTCATAGGAATAGGCCGCCTGACTGTAAATATACGGTATCAGTTCATGGTGAAGGTTGACAAATTTCCGGTAGACATCCGCGGTTTCCGTGTCGTACATCCAGGGGCGGTGCTCCCCGCTGCCGCCGTTTTCCATCACGGGGCAGAAAGCGCCCAGTTGCGCCCAGCGAATAAATACGTCTTTGTATTTTTCACCTTCGGAGCGAAAGCCGCCGATATCCGAGCCGTAGCTGACAAAGTTGTAATTTGACGAGGCGAGCATATCGTTGAGCGCGTGCCGCAATCCGCCCCAGTCGTTGTCATTGTCGCCCACCCAGCCGGCGAAATTAACATCGCGTTCCGTAAAGACCAGCGGCAGGCCGATTCGCAGCGCCACATCGTTGACAGGCCTCGCGGAAATGACTCTGTCATTCCCCAACTTCTCGCGTGTGTATTCAAAGAAGTCACGGTAAAAGGCGTTGCGGTATTCCTTCCAGGTGACATGGCGGTCGCCGAAGCCTGTGGCGGGCATGAGCAGCATGACATAGGGGTCCGCTCCGTCCACCTTCCAGCCGTCGATGCCCATGTCAAGCACAATGTCCATCTGTTTGTGCCACCAGTCAACCGCTTCAGGGTTGGTGTAGTCAAGGAAGGCGCCCTTGCCGCTCCACCACTTTACTGTCTTGCCGTTGCTCAAATAATACCCCTTGTCTTTGCCTTCCTGAAAATTGGATGCATCTTCGTTGACCATGCAAGTCGCCCACAGCATGACGCGGATATCCTTATCGTGATACATTTTTATTTGTTCTTCCATGTCCGGGTACAGCGCGGGGTCCGGCACAAAGGTACCGATTCCCGTTGCCCAGGGGTTGTCAATGATGATGGCGCCGACAGGAATATCATTGTCGAGATAATCCTCCACAAGATTCCTGATCGTATCCTGCGTGCCCGTATTTTCCCACACCCAGTGCTCATGAACCCAGGCGGGCCACACGGGTGTTTCCAGGCTTGGATCGGGGCCGGCCGGCGCTGAACCGGCCGAGATGCCGGTTAAGGATGAAATAAAAATAAACAAGGCGCCGAGATACGATATTATCCTGAAAAATACACGCTCGTTCATTGCTCTGCCTCCCTGTAGGTTTCGTCTCCCGGCTGCAAAACCGATCCTCACCGCTATCATAACACACCCTTGCGCCGCTGTCCATAAACGGATGTTTTTTACTGCCGGAATCGCCTTGCATCTCTCAACGGTATCTATTATAATGGATTCTGCGGGACGTAAGCGTCCGTGCCGCAAGTTGTTCGATAACGGGGGAACACGGGCACTCCCGGAGAACTCTCGTTTATCTTATCGGGGAAGACCTTGACATGGTAAAAAGCATTTTTTAATGATTATTCTCTTGACAAAACTTAATAAATAATCTACTATTGTGAAACAAGATTTCGTAATTTACCAGTTTTAATGTTTGATCGGAGTACGAGACCGGGAAGATGAAAGAATTTGACTACAGCCGCGTTCAAAGTTACAGACTTGCCGAGGTTATGAAACCGTTTTTAAGGCTTCTGGCGAAAACACTGATGAAAATACGATATGAGGGTACCGAAAACATACCGGAAAACGGCGGGTACATCGTCGCCTCCAACCATATCACCGCCCCGGACCCCACCTACATATTGACAAGGATTAAAACGCCCGTTCATTACATGAACAAAACAGAGCATTTCAAAAAACCTGTGATGAACTGGATTTACACCCGTTTCAACTCGTTCCCCGTCAACCGGGGGCAATCCGACCGAAAAGCCATCGATTATTCCATCAAGGTCATCGAGCAAGGGAACGTTTTGGGCATCTTCCCCGAGGGAACGAGGTCCAAAGATTTCGCGCCGAAGCAAGCGAGAACGGGCGTCGCCCTCATCGCGAGGGAAACGAAAGCCGACGTGCTGCCCGTCGCCATCTACACGTCGGACCAGGCGAAGCCGTTCACCCGGCTAACCATCCGGTTCGGCCCCCTGATACCCTATGAATCGCTGGGTTTCGGCAACGCCGGAAAATCTGAGGAACTCAAGGCCGCGTCGGATATCATCATGAAAGAAATCGTCACGCTCTGGCAACAGGGGCACGGCGAAAAAAAGAATGCCTGAGGAGGTTACCGGAATGAAAAAGCGAACAACCCGCTATAACTGTATTCCCGATATCGCCACCATCAAGGAACTTGTGAAATACGGCGCAAGCAAGGGCCCGGATAAAAAATACGTCATCTACCACGACGGCAACGGCGTCGAACAAACGAAAACATTTGGTGAAACGCTCGATAACACCAACCGTTTGGGCACCTTTCTTTTCCGGGAAGGCTTTCGGGACAGTAAAATTGCCGTCATCGCCGAGAACTCCTACGCGTGGATGGTGCTCTTTTTTTCAGTCCTTCTCGGCCGCAACGTGTTTGTGCCTCTCGACTGCGAACTGCCCGCGGAGGAGTTGGCGGACAAGCTCGTTGACTGCGGCTGCGATGCGTTGTTTTATTCCCAAAAGTTTTCCGATAAAATCAAGCGCATACAAGCAACCGAAAAGTTGCCCGTGCGCCGGTATTATTCGATCGCCGGCATTGACGGCTTTATGGCTGAAGGTGAAAAAGCGCTGACGGAAGGCTACAACGACTTTATCGAACAGGTCGTGAAACCGGACGACCTCGCCTGCATCGTGTACACGTCCGGCACAACCGGCCGAAGCAAGGGCGTTATGCTCACCCACGGCAACCTCGCTTCGAATGTCGTGGCGTCCTGCCGTTGCCTGAGCGGCCGCAACACCGTCGGTTTTCTGCCCATGAACCATACATTCTCCTGGATTTCTTCCATTTTCGCGGGCTTTGTGTACACCGAATACGGCTATTTGTGCCAAAACTACAAGGATGTCTCTAAGGCTTTTGTGCAGTACAGCCCGCAGAATTTTTCGGCCGTGCCGATGGTGGTGGAAAAAATTTATAACACCATCTGGCGGTCCGCCGAAAAATCGGGCAGAGCCCAAGCGCTTCAAAAAGGCCTGAAGATCAGTCGTTTTCTTATGAAACTGGGCATTGACAAACGCCGGGCGATCTTCCGCCAGGTTCATGAGCGCCTCGGCGGCAACCTGGAGCTCATCGTCTGCGGCGGCGCGGCTCTTGACAGAAAATACGAAGAAGACCTGTATTACATGGGCATCGCCGTTCTCAACGGGTACGGCATCACCGAATGCTCGCCCGCCGTTACGGTCAACAGGCCGGATAATTTCCGTTTTGGCAGCGTCGGGCTGCCCATGCCCTGCAACGAGGTGAAAATCGTCGACCCCGATGAGGAGGGTGTCGGTGAAATCTATGTCAGAGGCTCCAATGTAATGGCGGGCTATTATAACGACCCGGAAGCGACGGCGCAGGTCTTCGACGGGGACTGGTTCAAAACCGGTGACTTCGGCCGGATGGACAAAGACGGTTTCCTGTATTATGTAGGGCGCAAAAAGAACCGGATTGTCCTGCCCAACGGTAAGAACATTTCCCCCGAGGAACTTGAGGACAAGCTGATGACCGTTCCCTTTGTCAAAGAAGTGATCGTCTATGAGGAGGACAAGCTTATCGCCGCCGAATTTTATTTGGATGAAGAGGCTGTGCCCGAAGCCCGCCAAAGGCTCAACGACGTGGTCGAGGAATTCAATAACAGCCTTCCGCTATATAAAAGGATTCGCAAAATAAAAATCCGTGACACGGAATTTCCGAAAACGACCACCCTGAAAATCCGGAGGCAAAGCACGCAGGATGACAGCGGGCAGGAGGAAAAAGCCGTTGAATGTGTATGACTTCGACAACACCATATACCGGGGTGAATCCGGCGCGGACCTGTTTTTCTTCTACTTAAAAAAAGACCCCTCGCTTTTGAAAAGGATTCCCTGGGGGCTCAAGTTGATCATCAAATACAAAACGGGCAAAATGACGCTTCAACAGGTTCTCGACAACTATTCCGGCTTAATTGAGGAATACGGCCGCAAGCTCGACCGTTTTGACCGTGACATGGTGGAGTTCTGGAACAAAAACGAACATAAAATCAAACCGTTCTACCAAAAACAGCGCCGGGATGACGATGTGATTTTATCGGCTTGCCCGGACATTGTGATCGGGGAAATCTGCAGGCGCCTGAATATCCACCGCTTCGTCGCGACCGAAACCGAGCCCGGGACCAGGCGGCTTATCCGGTTTTGCTACCGCGAAAACAAAGCGAAAGCTTTTACGGAGAGGTACCCGGACGCGGTTATTGACAATTTCTACACCGACTCCTATAACGACAGCGCGATGTTTGACATGGCGAAAAATGTCTATTTGGTCAAAGGGAACAAGATGAAGAAAATAAAATAGAAGACAGTATACCGCAACGCCGCAAGCAGGTTTTCGCTTGCGGCGTTGATATCTCAAACCGGCATATATTGACAATTCGGAGCGCAAAGGGTAATCTTAAATTAACTGAACTGCCGGAGGTTTTTTTATGAAAAAGCCCGCTGAAAAATCCATTGCCCTGCTTTTTTGTTTTGTTCTGGCGGCGTCCGCCCCGTTATCCGCCCTGGCGTATGACGCCGGGACGCAGGACATAACCGGATTTTACGCGTCCGTCGACTCCTACACCCATACGCTGCGCTGGTTGAACCTCGACCTTGACAGCCGTTTCATAAGTTTTGATGAACAGGCGCGTTCTCGTTTTCGCTTAAGGACAGCAGCGGCAGCCTTGTCGCCGACGAGACGATGGGGGTTCTTGATGTCACAGCTCCCGACGGCGACGGGGGCACCGGTTTTGAATTGTACTTCACCTTCGAAACCAAGTCTCTTCCCGTGTTGAATCCGGACGAGTATTATACGCTGTCTGTTCCCGCGGGCGTTTTTTCAACCGGCGGCGGTGAGCAAAACGCCGAGCTTGTTGTCGGCTTTTTGGCGTCGGAGTTCATCAGCGAACGGAGCGGATTTCTCGGGTTTCTTGATTATATATACAACACGCCGGTTCTGCGAATTGTCTTTGCCCCGCTCATCGCGGTCATCGAGTTTATCTACTGTATCAGCGTCTATCTGGCCATGAGGTAGCCTGCCTCGAACCGGGGTTGCTTGGACGGTGTCGGTACCGCGGTTAACCTCGCGGATGTCGTGCAGTTCGTTTCCCTATCACCGGAAATCGAACAGTTCTTTTGTGCTCAGCGCAATAGGATTATAAATAAATAGTATATAATCATAGCGATTTTTTTCAAGGAAGTCATTAAGGGACATTTTTGTAAACAATCTTAAGTCAATCATATCGGTTTCTTGAAAACTCAATGACAAAAACCCTGTAAACGGTAAGCCGAACGAATCCTTGATAACTAAAACACTTCCTTTATTCTGACGGTGGTTCGTTATTTTGATCAGCGGATAATCCGCGCCGAAATAGGCTTGATAACGGAACCTCCGGACGCTTGTCTCGAGAATCTCTTTTTGGATAATCGTTTCGTAAAATGACCCGTTTGCGTTTTTATTGACTGAGCCGTCGTCATTCAAAGTCTGCACCCGGTAATCCGTTTCAAAATTGGGAATCAAATAGGAGAAATCGTCTGTACCGCAGACGATACGCCCGACCCGGATGCCCTCCGACCCCAGAAAAGACTGTGGCAGATCGATTTTTTTGAAACTGGATAATTGAGTCGTCTGCTGGTTGTATTGCAAGTCATGGTTTGCGGACAATTGTTTCATCACATTCCCGTAGGCCCAAAACGCCGTTTCGATTCTCCAGTGAGGGTCCGTGTTATAAAACAGAGTATTATAATTAAGACCGGCTTTATGGATTTCGTTTCTCAAGTCGATGACAGGGATGCCGTATTCTTTCATTCCGGCTAAAAGTTCGTCCGCATACGCGTTGGCGCGGTCATCTATTCCGTACGGCAATAGATTCTCAAACTTATTAACTTTACATGGTGCCTGGATATACAGCATCTTCATATTCTTCTGACAAATGAACTCATAGAGTTCTTTTATGTTTTTTACGTTTTCCTCATTGTCGGGTTTTTCGGCACCAAACGTCAGCTGACCGTTTTTCATTATGTACAAAGTACGCGATTCCACGGAATCCTCTATGATTTTTTTATAAAAAGACAGCTGCACCATGCTGTTTAAAAAAACGAATTTGTCCCTGAACAGTGTATTTTCGTCATACCTTACCTCAATGGAAGTTATACCGCTGTTAATCAGCGAAAAAAGGGTTCTCACCCTGCTGCTTTCCGCCTGAACCGGGGCTGCGCCGCCCGCCCCGGCAGCAGTAGGCTTCGCATCGGTGCGGATTACCGCATCCTGGCTGATAATTCCGGCAGGCTCATCCGCTTCACGGTAATACATAAATGAATTGAGAATGGATTTACCGACATTAAACCCGGAGCCGGCAAAAAGCGCCGCTAAAATAATCAAAAACAAAACGGCTGTGATATTTTTACTGTTCCAATAAAACTTCTTATTCATGAGCGCCACCCTCTAAAAATTGAAATATATAAACGGATTGTAGGAGCCTTTGACAATGTAGGATATGGATACCAGCAGCAAAATTACTGCGGCAGCTGGATATAACACACGGACCGTTTTTTTCCCGGAAAGCCTAGCCGACAGCCATGTCGCCGACGGCGCGGAAAACACAGCGGCAAATAAGTAAAAAGCTATGTTATCTACAAAATACCTTGCCGCATTGCTGTCGATTATAAGATTGCCGGATATGCCGAACATAACCTCCAAATACTCAAAAGCGTGCGTGATACTGTCGGATCTGAAAATCACCCAACCTATCAGCACCGCGGTTAAAACATATAGTCTTTTCAACAAACCGAATTGCTTGATTCTGGTTTCAAAATCCGTCAACTTTTCAGCGGTAATCAGCACAAAGTAGAAGATACCCCAAACAGCGAACGTCCAGTTCGCCCCATGCCATATCCCGGTCAATGACCACACCACAAATAAATTGAATACCAGACGCTGTTTGCTGCTTACCCTGCTGCCGCCCATGGGAAAATATACATAATCCCTGAACCAGGTGCTCAGTGATATATGCCACCGTCTCCAAAACTCGCTGATGGATTTGGATATGTAAGGATAATTGAAATTTTCCAAAAAATGAAAGCCGAACATTTTCCCTAAACCGATGCCCATGTCGGAATAACCGCTGAAATCAAAGAAAATCTGGAAGGAATATGCCAAAGCGCCTATCCAGGCAAACGCGACCGACAATTCACCGGTCGGAATCGAAAAGGCTTTGTCCGCAACAACCGCCATATTGTTGGCGATAATGACTTTTTTGGCCAGGCCTATAATAAACCGTCTGACCCCTTCCGAAAAATCATCGATGTTTTCGTTTCGGTTATTAATCTGCTCCGCGATTGTTTGATAACGCACTATCGGTCCCGCTATCAGCTGCGGGAACAACGAAATATATAGCGCGACGTTGAAAATATTTCTTTGAACCTCTCCGTCTTTCCGATAAACGTCCAACACATAGGACACTGCCTGAAATGTGAAGAACGATATGCCGATCGGCAAGACGATCGCCGGAACCGGTATGGCTGCGTTGAACACATTATTGATATTCTGCAATGTGAACATTAAATACTTAAATATAAACATAACGGAAAAGTTAAAGATTAACATGCTGACGACAATAAGTCTTGATTTTGTCTTGTTATCTCTGTATTTATCGACAAGCAGACCGGAAAACCAATTGACGATAATGGAGGCAATCATTACGAATACGAACCACGGTTCACCCCAGGCATAAAACCCTAAACTGGATAAAACCAAAAATAAATTTCTGTATAACCGTTTCTTCAATAAAACGTAGTAAATAAATAATACGATGGGAAGAAATAGAAATAAAAATACACTGCTTGAAAAAAGCATGCTCGTTCCCGCGCTTTCCATGTTTATTAATTTTTCTAATTATTAAAACTATAGCATAACGTGGTTTTTTGTCAATATATACCGCCTTGAAAGCTTCTTGGGTTATTTACCAATCTGCATGAACTCATTTATCTGATCGGGGAAGGATTGAATTTATTGAACCGGGTCGTTTAGGTGAAAATATGATATGATAAAAGCAGATTCTTTCCGGAGGGTTGAAAATGAAAAAACCGGTTAGCCTTCTTCTCGCGTTATCCCTGTTGTGCGGTGTCTTTTCGCTGGATACCACGGCGGCTGACGCCGCGCGTAACCCTGTAATCATCGTGCCCGGCTACGCCGCGAGCCAGTTATATTGCGCGAACGAGGACGGCTCGAGGGAGCAGGTATGGTACATCGGCACGGACGCCATCATGGCAAAGGTGCTTTCGAACATCGCCGAAGTCGGCCTGGGTATGGGCATGCTGGCGTTCGGGCGGGCGGATCGGATCGCCGCGACCGTCGGGCGGGGCATGACGGAACTGTGCGGAAAACTCGCGTGCAACGACGACGGCTCGAGCAAATACAACCTTTCCCTTTACTATACTTCGGCTGAGGACACCTGCAGCGCCAATTTGATGGAACAGTGGCCCGACGGCAGTTTCCGCCACGCCGCCGCGCTCGACGCATATATTCAGGACGTGCTTCAATACACGGGCAGCGACAAAGTCAACATCATCGCGGTCAGCCACGGCGGGCAGGTCACAGCAACCTATCTGACGCTTTACGGCCACAAGCAACAGGTGGATAACGCCGTGCTCAATGTTCCCGCCATCGGCGGCGCCGGCCTCGCCGTCGACGCGCTCGCGGGCAACTTTGATTTTGACGAGGAAGAGCTGTTGTATTACGTCGAGTACGGTATGATGGAAGAAACCGATTACCACTGGCTCGCCGCCGCCTCGCGGTTCGGCTTCTTGGACGATATTCTGGAACAATTGCATCCTTATATCATCGGGCTTGTCGGCCATTGGAAAAGCATGTGGGATTTCATCCCCCGGGAATATTACGACGCGTTGAAAAAAGAGCTCCTTGACAAAGACAAAAACGCCGCCATCATCGCGTCGAACGATTATTTCCACTATACGGTTATGCCGTTGTTCTCCGCAAGTCTGCGGCGCTGCAATGACGAATACGGGATGAATGTTTCGATTATCGCCGGCACGGACCACACCATCGTAACGGGGCTGAAGGTCAATTCCGACGGCATCATCCCGGTCACTTCCTCGACCGGCGCGACAGTTGCGCCGGCCGGCTCACGTTTTCCCGACGGGTACATAGCCCTGAACGGCGACAGCCGGTATATTTCCCCCGCGATGACGGTCGACGCCTCCACAGCCTATCTGCCGGACAACACATGGTTTGTCGAAGGGCTTTTCCACGGGATGGAATACAAGGACGGCTATTCCGCCCGCCTGCTGATGAAACTGCTGCTCACCGACGACATCACCGATGTGTATTCGGACCCGGCTTATCCGCGTTTTCACGCGACGACAAACAACTCGTTGGGCGTCTTCGCCGCGTTTGACAGCAGCGCCGAGGGAACCGTCTGTTCCAAAGACACCGCCTTGACGGTCACCAACCTCTCAAAGAAATACCGCATGAAAATCCTGGCGGTCACAAGCGCCGGCATGCGCCTGCGTTTTTATCCGATGAAAACCGGCTTGCTCGAGCCCGGTGAAAGCGTTTCCCTGCCTTTTTGGGGGAAGGTTCCCGCGGTCAACAGCGTCTGCGCGGGCATAACCGTCACCTATCTGCTCGTCGGCTCGCCGACGCCGCTGGGCCAAAGAACCCTGAATTTCACCGTGATGAACGGACCGTGACGGTAAAAACGCGCACAAGCCGTCTTTCGACGGCTCGCACGCGGAATGAGGGTAAAAAAAGAAGTAGGTAATTGAAAGGCCGCCTGCACGGCGGGCTATCCGGTCGGCGGATACATCCGATTCTCGACAGAATATGCTATGTACTTTCATTATATACGCCGCGTTATTTATTGCAAGGTTACAAATGTCACATTTTTCAAGTAACGGCTTTTGCAAACTTCGTCTTCATGTATGGCTGCCCCGGCCTTCACAGCCCCGCTCTCGCTCCCCAAACCGCCAGTTCCTTGCTGTTGCGAAGCCCGAGCGCTGTCCGGATATGGACAAGCTGGTTCCGCAGGTATCCTTCATCGATAAAAAGTTCTTTGGCAATCTCGCTGTCCCGTTTGCCCGCGGTGATGAGGCTGATAATCGCTTTCTGCCTCTCCGAGAGTTTTTCAAGGCCGTCGCTTATTGCCTGCATCTCCTTTTTGTCCATCATTTGGTCATGTATCGTTTTTCTGACGCCGTTGTCGTAAGTCGTCAAACCGTTCATGGTGCTTTTAATAATGGCCAGCATTTCGTCGCCGCTGTGCCCTTTGTAAAGATAGCCGTCACAGCCGCTTTGAATAGCGGCGATTTCGTTTTCCTTAATTTGATAGAATGTCAAAATGAGTATTTTAATGCACGGGTCGCCCTGTTTGACGCGCCGGCAGACTTCGATGCCGTCCATTCCCGGCATTTGGACATCCAGCAGCACGAGGTCCGGCTTCGTCTTCAGGCAGTTGTCAACGGCTTCCTCCCCGTTTTCAAACATCCCTTCGACGACGACGCCTTCTTTGCCGTCAATGACCCTTTTTAACGCCTTTGCCGACTCGATATCGTCGTCGACGATGATGATTCGTATCATACGCTCCCCCCCGCCCCGAGCGGCGCCGCGCTTTTTTCGGTGGCAGCCGGCGCCGGCAGCGTCGCTTTAATATTAAAACCCCCGCCGTTCGGCGAACCGACGTTGAACTCACCGCCGTGCGACTCGACGCGGCTTTTCATGCTGTTGAGGCCTTTGTTCGGCACAATGAGCTCGCAGCCGGCGCCGTCATCGGTGATAAACAGTTTCAAAACACCGCCGCCACTGAAAAGCGTAACCGTGATATTCTTCGCCCGGCCGTGCACAATGGCGTTGTTGATGGCTTCTTGGCAGAGGTAATAGATCGTGTCGCCGATCTTACTTTGGCTCAGCAGGCTGTCGTCTCTGATGTTGTGTGAGAAATCGACATACAGGCCCTTGACCCGCAGCCTGTAAAACAGGGTATCCAGGGCTCTTAGCAAGCCTCTTTGCTCAATATCGATCGGCGTGAGTTCCTCCACGATTCTTCGCAGCTGCACAAAAGCGCCAACCGCCCGGTCATGCGAAACCCGCAGGCATTCCCGGACCTCATCGGTGTCGGCAAAATTGTTCATCACATATTCCAGGTTGGAACTGATAACGTTGATGCTGTTGCCCAGGCTGTCATGCAGCCTGTCGGAGACGCGGTTCCTCTCGCTGACGAGCGTTTGGTTTCTGTACTCCGTCATATCGTTGACAACAACCAGTTTGCCGATGAGCTTTTTTCCGTTGGTGTAAATCGGCGAAATTCGCACCGCGTATTGCCGGTTGCCCGACGGCGGAAGACGCAGCGCCAATACGTCCTCATAGGAGCCGCCTCCGTGTTCACCGACCCGGCTTTTCAGTTTCGTCAGCTTGCTGTTATCGTCACTGTACCGGGCCAGCGCGTCAATCACTGTTGTGAAATTCATATATGGCTTGTATTCCAGGACGTCTTTCAAGTATAAGCCGGCGGCATCGTTGGCCTCCATGATTCGGCCATCGGCGTCGAGAATAAACACGGCTTCGTTGAGAATAGTAAAAAGCTGATGCGAGGCCTCTGGCACGATTTCGATCAACCGGTGTTTCAGAACATAAACCGTGCAAACCACGCTGAATACCGCAAACCCCGGTGGCGTCAGGTAAATACCGAGATCCGATAACGGTTTGATTGTAAACTGCAGCACCTGTATCAGCATAGGGACGGCCACGGCAACGACAAACAAAGAAACATTGCTCGTTCCTCTGCTGCGAAGCTTCTTTGCGATGATCACAACGGCGGCAATGACATAAAGGTATGTAATCACTTCGCTGACAAACATCAGGATGCCCCAAACATCCTCATTTCCGCCGAATTTTTTGGATATCAAAACAAGATAAAAATACTTGTTTGTGAAAAGCGGCCAGACGCACAGCAATTCCGGCAGCAGCACAAGGGAAATGATTTTCATTCTGTTACCGGGTTTGATGATGCCCGCGTAGTAAAACGCGAAAATCAAAAAAAGCGCCCCGATAAACATCGTCGGCACCAGCGTCAGCCGGACATTGAAATACATTTGCGCTTCATTCGAGGAGAACAAGTACTCGTTGACATATAAAACGGTCCACAGAATCAGGCAGCAATAGACGGCGGTGAGGCTGTAAAATCCCGGCGTCTTTTTGGCCCGAACAAAAATAACCGTGGCTGTTATAACGGACAAAAATAACACGGCAGCGTAAACGATCAGATTCAGTTTGAAGTTAAAGGACAACAGCTTCACCCTTTTCGGCATTTTCACGGTCATTTAAAAAAGTAAAAGAATTCTTCATATTTATTATATACTATAATTCGACAATTTCAAGATTACAAATGTCACATTATGTGTTCCCGAGAACGCCTGCAGCAGGATCAATCCCCAGGCAAAAACCGCCGAAACAGATTTGTTTCGGCGGTCTTTCGGCGCATTTTTTTATGACGCGGGCGGGTGATTTCTTCCGTCACGCGTCCAATCTCAGTTGAATATTCTCCCCGTCAGCGAGGATGTTCAGGTCGGCCCTGAGCGCCCTTGCTTTTGTTTTGCAGTCGCCCTGCGTCCGCGCGGCGCCGGCCAGCGCGCCGCGCAGCGCCTCAACGGAAAGCAGAGCGGCTGCCAGGCAGTAAAAACTCTTGCTTCTGCCGTCGTCGTATTTGGCAAGCATTTCCTCCAGAACAGATACACGCTCGTTCAAGCGGCCGATAAACGCGTCAAGGCTTTCCGCCTTTACCTCCTCGTGGTTCGGGAAGATCCGCTTGTGAGTCACAAACGAATCGCGCTCGATTTTTTCCCTGTCCTCGTACTTGAGGCAGGGAAAGCCGGCGCATTGCGAGCAGACTTCCAAACCGTTTTTTTCCGCGCAGCAGGTTTTTACGAAACACGGGGGGTGTTTGTCTTCAAAGCCCGCTCCGCCGCAGCCGGGGCACTTTGACACGCCGGCCGTATAATACCGCGGGCACAAGCCGCACGCGATGCCGCAGCAGCCGATAACCGGATATATTTTTGACAAATCGGCCACCTCCTTAAGCGGTTTTTGCTCTTCCCTGTGATTCAGCCGAGATGGGCTTCGACATTGTTTTTGTAGTGGCCGGTGTCGGTGTAGCCGTTTTCGGTGCGAAGGCATTCGCCCCATTTCCGCGCGATTTCCTCCGCTGAGTCGGTTTTGATTTTCGCGCGCTCAAAGCCGTCTTTGCTGCCTTTCAGGCACCAGTCGGATTCCCACATTAAATGCCCGGCTCCCTTGTATGTCCAAAGCATCCAGCTGAAGCCCAGTTTATCCATGGTGTTGAAGCAGCCGTTCCAGGTTGTGCTCCCGTGGGGAAAGAACTCGCCCATGAGCATCGGCACGCTCGGGTGAATCAGGCGCGTCAGCAGCAGAAACGCCGCGAAGATGAAATCGGAATTGTTATAAAAATGCACCTGATACACGACATTTTTCCAGCCGTGAACCCAAACCTGCGGCAGGGCGAGCGGTGTCCAGATACACTCGAGCGTGATGATGTGGCCGGGGTCGGCGGCGCGCACGGTGTTGTAAAGGCGCGCGTAAATACCCTCGTTGTTGATACGCCTTTGAATCTCGGTGACGGGCATGTCGCAGCAAGGCTCGTTGAGAAGGTCGTACATCGCGACGGCGGGGTTCCCCTTGAACCGGGCGGCGATGGCCGTCCACAGCTCATCGGTCAGTTCGCGGTAACGCTCGCCGAGTTCGGTCTTGTCATACAAGCCGTTGCCGCCCTTCTTCCCGTTGTGGGGGGCGTCGCTTTGAAAACCGGGCGCGCCGTGCATATCGAGAATGACATAGAGGCGGCGCGCGGAGCATTCGCTCACAACCCAGTCGAGGCGCGAAAAATCCCAGCCGCCGTTGCCATCAAGAATCTTTGAGCCGTTGTCGTCATAATAAAAATTGCGGTACCAAAACGGGACGCGCACGCAGTTGAAACCCATGGCCGCGATTTGGTCAAGGTCATAGGCGGTGATGAAATTATCCTCGTAGGTGTTGATAAGCTCATACGCTTTTTCAACGCCGAAGCGCGCGATGAGCGTTTCGAGCAATTCGTAGTTGTCGCTTACCTCCTCATACGGGCACAGCCAATCCTCCTGGATAAGCCACGCCCCGATGTTGACGCCTTTGAGTTTGACGGTCTCGCCTTTTTGGTTGACAATTTTGTGGCCTTTGGCCACAAGGAAACCGTCGGCGGTAAAGCCGCCCGTGGCCGCGGGCTTCGTGTGCGCGGTAGCCGGCAGAACCGATAGCGGCATCGCGAGAAGGACGCTTAAGAGGATACACCATATGCCTTTGAGTGATTTTTTCAACACATACGCCCCCTTTTTAATTTGCTGATTCTATTATAAAAGGCGTGGCGCGAACGGTCAAGGTGAGGGGGTGCCGGCGGCTTCCTTCACGGCGCGTGTGGCGACAAATGTCGGCACATTGTATCGGCGCAAAGCCCCCGTGTTGTTGGTGTCGTCGAACACATCCGTTAAGCGGAATCCGGCTTTCAGCTGGCCGCCGACCTGTTCCTCATACGTGTGGCTGAATTGATAAGCGTCGCCCATGCTGTCAATCAGCTTGCGGTGTTCCGGATTGCGAAGAGGGTTGAACGGCAGAACATAGCCGATTTTTAAAGGTTCCATGTCATTTTCAATCAAGAAATTGAACCCGTTGTCACAACCCGCGAGCAGTATGCCGCCGGGTTTGAGTACGCGCCGGCACTCCTCCCAAACAGGCTGCACATTCTCGACATAGACATTGGAAACCGGATGGAAAACGATATCGAAGCTATTTGCCTCAAAAGGGAGAGGCTGTGACATGTCCGCTCTTATAATATTGATGGGATACCCTTCGCGCCTTGAGACCATGCGCTCGGCGTTGAGCATTTTTTCGGAGTAGTCGAGCACGGTGCAAACCGCGCCGAGGGCGGCGAAAACCGGCATCTGCTGGCCGCCGCCGCAAGCGAGCCCTAACAGTTTTATGCCGTCAAGCCGCCCGTTTTGCAGGAACGGCAGAAACCACTCATGAGGCACCGGTTTGTTCGGCGTGAGAAGGACATCCCACTCGCCTTGTTTTGCGGCTTCAAAAACATCGCTCGAAATGGGAATACTCCATTCCCAGCCGTCTTCCGTCCATTGATCGATTACCTTTGAATTGTAGTCCGTATAATGATCCATTTGAGATCTCCTTTATGTCGTCTTTGAACAGACCGGCTCCGCGCAGCGCTCGATTGAAATATCGGCCAATTTCAGCTGCCGCCTTTGCTTGCGTCGCCCAAATGAGAGTATCAGAAATAAGTTATATAGTCAATTGCTTGGCACAGCAAAGCCACTTTCTCTCTTCCTCTTGTCTTCATAGAAAGCCGCACGGAAAACGGAGTGTCAAACCCCCGTCCCCTGACAAAACATGTTTTTATATATCCAGCATTACCTGGGGCTCGACCTCAACAACCTCGCCATCACGCCTAAAGCCACCGTCATCGCGGCGCTCGTGCTGGCAGGCTTTATCGGCGGCGCGGTCGGCATGGGCATCGTCGTCGACCGCATCGGCAAGAAGAAGTTTGCTTTCCCCGCCGTGGCGGTTTTCGTCGTAGGGCTTTTCATCGGAACCTTTGTGACAAAACTGAGTACTTTCGGCCTCATCGCGCTGGTGATTATCGCCGGCTACGGCCTGCTGATGATTATCCTCAACGCCACGGTCAGGGACTTCACACCGGAGGGCAAAGCCGGGCTTTTCCAGGGTGTGCGCATGATTTTCGTTGTTTTAATCCCGATGGTCGCGGGACCATTTGCGGGCAACCGCGTCATCGAGCATTTCGCAGCCGCCCATGAGGCGGGCACGTACATCAACGACTTCGGCGAATCGGTCCTTGTGCCGGTTCCCGAGATTTTCGCTGCTGCCGCGGTCATGGGCGTTTTTATCGTCGCGCCTCTGCTGCTGCTGCGAAAACGCAACAAAGAAGCGGAAAAGGTTTTGCAGGAAGGAACAACACAGGTAGTTTGATGAATCGGCAAAAAATCCCCGCCCTTGAGGACGGGTTTTTTTGTTTGGTACCAACCCAACCTCGGGTTTGGTTCCACCCAAAACCCGGTTTTGGTTTACGCCGTTGCGGAAACAGTGTCGGAATAGAGGGAATAGACTTTAACGCCGATGACCGTCGCGTAGGCCTGTACTTTATAGCCGTGTTATTCTGGAAAGCCGAAGGCACGATGGACTCGACCCCTTCGGAACAACGACATGCTTGGCGCTGCCGTTATAGGCGATTAACTCGTTGCGGTAGAATTGCATCGACGATTATGGCGCGGGGTCAACCGCCATCGCGCGCGGCACGGCGGCGGACAAGAAACCCGCAACCAGCACCAGAGAAAGCAGCACACCGACGGTTTTTTCGTCATCATCTCTGTTTCCTCCGAGATGTTTTTTATACGAAAGCCTGCTTGTCATAAGCCTATTATTATGATTATACAGTATAGCTCTACTCCTTGTGTCAACATCGCGATCTGTCTGTACCGGTCAGGTTTCACTGCATGTTGGGAAATGTTCATATTGCGGGGGGTGTATTATTTGCTGTTTGCGGAAAGCGTCTTTAGTAAAAAAATGTGACATTTGTCACTTGCAAATAGTAATATGAGCCAATATAATTATTATCAGCGAATATTATTCAGTGATGCTACACCAAATTGGAAAGAGAGATTTGAAATGAAAAAACTGTCAAAGAAGCTGCTGAGCCTTGTTTTCGTCTGCCTACTTGTTTTTTCGACCGGCGCAATCGCTTTTGCGGCGGACGAACCCGCTTGCCCACTACAGGTAACAATCAACAACAACAGGAACAGTTATTCTACCTACGGAGTCGCAAAATTCGATGTGAAGGTTACCAATATCAGTGAAGCGGCTGTAGAAAACATCAGTGTTGAAAATCTCGGTGACCAACTGGCGCCACTCGGCAGCAAGAGTGTCATCAAGGTTGAAAAAGACAGTTTAGCCCCCGGCGCAAGTATCGAATTCTCTTTCAAAGCGACTCTCAACAAGAATACCGTCGCTTTAAGGGGAATCCAGAAGTCGACCCTTGCCTTCGTTAGAATGTGGTATAAGAATATCAATGTGGTTGACAATGGGTTTGATGATGGGAGAACCAATTTTGATACAATAAAAACTGTCAAATTTGGCAAGTTTGAAGTTACCGATACTGTGAGGGTTTGGTATAACAGCGGAATCAAGCTTTTCATTAACCAAAATGATTATGAAACGACTGAAAATGATGTGTCAATTACCGGTTCGGTTGAAGCTGAAGCAGGTCTTAGAGATGTTACATATTCTGTTGTTTCTTATTCTGATAACGGCGAACCTTCAGCAACAGGGAAAGCAATAATTGATGGTATCAATTGGAAAATAGGTTTGTTGCTGAAGCCGGATTTCAATAAGGTTACTGTTTTTGCAGAGGATATGCTTGGCCGGATAGTGTCAAAAACAATTACTATTACTTATGACAATGGTGAGGCATATCAGTTTAATGTCAACAATGTGAAAACTGACAATACAACTAAAATCTCATATATAAACAATATTATTATTGTATTTTTTAATGAAGGTGTGACAGAAGGACGCAAACAAGAAATTGTTGAGTCAATAGGCGGTACCGTTGTAGGAGCATTTAATGGAATCAATCAGCTGCAAATACAGGTTGAGGAAAAAAGTTTTGATGAATTGAAGCTATTGGCTAATCAGCTTATGCAATTGGATGATGTTAAATATGCTACTTATGATAAAGCATCAAAAATTAACACATCAGCTGTTGCTCCAAATGATACATGGAAGAGTGATGTGAACTCAGCGGATTGGACAGATAATGATGTCGACGGAAGTAACTGGTGGTCGGAGGCTGTTGAGGCACCCAAGGCTTGGGATTATAATAACAGACTTAGCAAAATAAAAATTGGTATTGTTGATAATGGTTTTGATACTGGGCATGAAGATTTATCAATTAATTTTCCTAGTCAAATAGAAGCGAATGTAAATAGCAAAGAAGACCATGGTTCACATGTAGCGGGAATAATAGGAGCCAAGCCCAATAATAATAAAGGAATAACTGGTATTGTTTGGAACAGTAAATTAATGTGTGTTGACTGGCAACCAACATGGTTCCAGAGTCTATTAGGTGGTTGGGATACACAAACAGCAATCTACGCAGGCTTAATAGAAACAGTTGAAGCAGGCGCAAAAGTTGTTAATTTTTCTATAGGTAGTAGTGGATCATTATCAACTAACAATGACTCATACACACAAGCAAGCATAGATAATGAGGGAAAAACTGCTTCATTGTATATGAATAGCTTGTTGTTAGATCATGATTTTATTGTTGTCCAGTCAGCAGGTAATGGTGCGAGGGATCAAATAGGAGTTGATGCAAAAAATAATGGCATGTTTGCTTCTATCACAGAAAATAATTGTTATGAACCATTCGGAGGTTTTTCAAAATCTGATATTTTAAATAGAGTAATTATTGTTGCAGCCGCTGAACAAAATGGAACGGGATATCGAGTTACAAATTTTTCAAATGGCGGCACACAAGTGGATATTGCTGCACCTGGGCGAGATGTATACAGTACGATTACAGGTGGATTTGCTGGCGGGTATAGTATAATGAGTGGCACTTCTATGGCTGCGCCTGTTGTTACAGGGGTTGCAAGTTTAGTTTGGTCGGTGAATAATAACTTTACTGGTGCCCAAGTGAGAGATATTGTCTGTAACAACACAAATAAAACTGTAACAGACAATACAAGTTCACCGAACGCAACTGGAAGTTTTCCGATGGTTAATGCAAAACTCGCCGTCGAAAAAGCCATTGAATTAACTGATGCGGCAGGCACTCTATCAGGTAGATTCGTAAATGCTACAAACGGCAATATAATCAGTAGCAATGTTAGTGTTACACTTGATTCATATACCGGATATGGAACGCCACCTTCTAGTTTCACTGTAACCGGTGGAATTTTTAGTCGTCAGTTGCCAGCAGGAGAGTATAGGTTCAAATTAAGCGCTGATGGATATATCGAAAAATATATAACTGCAACAATCGTGGCAAATTCGACAAAAAATCTGGGAGATATACCTTTAAGTACAGGTCTTTTGAGTAACCAGATCAGAGTCGTGCTCAGATGGAATGAAACACCTCGGGATATTGATTCTCATTTTATCGGTAAAAATTTGTCGGATGAACTTTACCATGTGGCCTATTATGATCGAGGAAGTTATGATTTAGCATGGCTTGACAGAGATGATGTTGATTCATACGGACCTGAAACAGTGACAATTGATTTAACTAAATTTAAAGAGTTCAATTATTGTGTACATAATTATAGTAACCGAAGAGCTGAGAGCTCTGATCAAGCAGCAATATATATGGCACAATCAGGTGCAACTGTTGAGGTTTACAGCGGGGATGATTTGATTTCCTATTATAACATCCCTGATAATAGAAAAGGAACTGTATGGGAAGTGTTTAGTATGACAAGTTTGTAGGGTTACAATACATATTGGACAGTCAGGAGAAAAAACGAGCAGGAATAGAGCACATCGGTTAGAATAAAGTTACCACACAAAATTTTAGCCGAAAGGAAGTGCCTATCCCTGCATGAATAAGATAACACAAGACATGAAGTACAGGCAATCCCTAAT
>Ga0209723_1001409_pt1 | contig 37485 bp, 25 predicted proteins | sample BiotimSIPDNA_2_FD_185750 | JGI IMG/M metagenome (GOLD analysis project Ga0209723, IMG submission 185750) | Anaerobic biogas reactor microbial communites from Washington, USA - Biogas_R2 time_0 SIP DNA (SPAdes) (version 2) | ecosystem: Engineered > Bioreactor > Anaerobic > Unclassified | place... | reverse complement strand
TATCCCTGCTTACACTCCATGGAAAGGTTATCAGATTAATTGATAAGGGGTTTAAACCGGCTGGTGGGCATCGTATACCCCTGAGCGGTTTACCCAAAGGTGTTTATCTGGTGAAATTAAAAAGCAGTGAAGCTTCGGCTATTCAAAAAATTATAATTTCAAAATAAATGTTTGTTTGTAATGAATAGAAACTTAACATAATAATTCCAACTTCAACACACTTAAAAAAAGCTGATAGCGTTTATCCGATTCTGTCTTGAACAGATGTGACAATAACCTGTGATTTAAACAGGATAAGTCTTTTTCCAAAAAGAGTTGTCTTATCACCCTTTCCTGTTTTTTGATGCATTATTGGTTCGAATGTTATCAAAAATCTTAAAAAAACAAGTGATGAAGTTAGTTAAGTAACTGAAATACAACAAGATCCAATAATTATATGTTATCAGAACTGATAACGATAAATATTTTCATTTGTTGATTTTATACTCGTTTCATGTTATCTTATAGTGTAAATGAAAAGAAATGCTCATTGAATTTTAATAAAAGAGAATTTTAAATCTGGATGGAGGCTATTAATTGACGATGAGTCTGCGAGGGACAGTACCCAAGAACGGATTTTATGATAGAATGCCTCTATATCTATGGCGATATACCATTAAGTGACTGCTTCTGTGGGAAAAGACATGATTAAATTTGTATTAAAAAATGTTGTTTTGCTGCTTATAGCAATGCTTGCATCATGTGCGAATGATATAGCAGGCAGCGGAAGTGAGATAGTAAATGGGAAACTCGCAGCAGGAACATCAGGTGTGCTGGTGGAAGCTGTTTCGACAGGATATGTGAAAACAATGTCGGGAGCAGAGGAGATTATGACAACTTTTACTGACAACAATGGAGCATTTTCCCTTGCGTTAGATACTGGATGTTACAATCTTGTTATTAGAGATACGCTGAAAGGAGTTGGAGTATTTATACCTGAAGTAAGAAGGGGTGATAAACTGGATATGATTGAGCTTGGTGAACTTGGAAGTGTTGAAGTAACCATTGAATCAAAAAAAGGATTTGAGTATCTGGTTTTCATTATTGGTACTCCCTTTGGAGTTATTATTGATACAGGAGAGGTATCATTGATCGATAATGTTCCTCCCGGATCTTATGTATCAAGTTTTATTAGCCTGACACACTCGTCACCTGGAGGGGTTCCAACGGAGCCTTATAATATCGAGCTGGAACTAAAACCTTCAGACCGTTTTCATCTTCAATTTACAGATTAAAGGAGAACGAAAATGCTGAATTATCAAACAAAATTATTGAGAAAAGCAACTGCCATCAAAACCAGATTGTTTACTTTAATGGTTATTTTTGCTACAGGTGGATTTTTTAGCATAAGTGCAAATGGAATTGTTGTAGATACTGCGTGTGCTTACGGATCCTTTTTAATAAATGAAAGGTCAGAGAAATATCCTGTTGTTTTGAAAACTTATAGTGATTACAAGGATTTCATTTATGAAATGGAGCTTACAGATGTGGATTCTCCTTTACCAGGTTATGAAAGATTTGAGGTTTACTGGAGACCAAACTGCTGTTTGGGGTTGAGTGAATCCGATTTTAATAATAAGTTGCTTGTTGGTTTCAGAACATACAAAGTTGCCCGCATTCTGGATGTAGTTCTGGACAATGGAAAAATAGTTGTAAATTACATTCGGGAAAAGGACAGTTTATATCTGGGCCACAACTGGATTGCTCCCGACGGTACTTTAATGTTGGCGATGGGGGTGACTGTCTTTTCAATCAGCTCTGATAATATCGATCTGAAAGATTATGAAATCAAGTTTAATGAAAAGATTCCTACTAATATAAAAAATTTACCAGTAATGCGGCCTGTGCAAAATAAACCTTTGTCAGAGAGTTCCTGTTACAATTTGAGAGGTATAAGGTTACCCCATAACAGGGTAAGAGGCGTTTATATACATGTAAATAATGGATTCCTGAAACGAAAACTAATTCTGACAAAAAAATATAATTAATCTGAACCTGAAAAGAATGGAACCAAAAGGCAAGCAGGGTATGGTTAAGTTAACATCTTACAAATAGTCCGGTCAGAATTGTTTTGCAAAATTTGAAAACTGTTTCCTATGAAGAAATTCCAGTGTTGCTTGAAAGTACTCTGATCTAAAGTCTATATGCTGATGAACAGGATTATTAATGAATTCCATTTTCAATTATACTGATTACAGAGTGTATCTAAAGAGCATTTTCGATCATAAAAAACAGCTTAATCCGGGTTTTTCTCACAGGCTGCTTGCCCGACAGCTTGGATTGAAAGCTCCTGGTCATATGCTTTTTGTCATGCAGGGAAAACGAAATCTTACCAATGATCTGGCCATGAGAATTGCAGTCTGGCTAAACCTTGGAAAAAAAGAGTCTGATTATCTGATGTCTCTTGTAAGATATTGTCATGCGAAAAATGCTGATGAGAAAAAAAACTCCTTTGATGAACTTTTACGGTTACGCGGAAGTAATCGAAAAGTAGTAAAGACAGATCGCTACAGATTTTACGAAAAGTGGTATTATTCTGCAATCAGATCAGCTCTGGATGTAATCTCGTTTCGTGACGATTATGGTATGCTTGCATCATCGCTTAACCCACCCATAACAGTTTCACAAGCCAGGGAAGCAATCAGGGTACTGCAGGGGGAAGGGCTGATAAAAACAGACCGATCCGGTTACTTAAAACCATCAGAAAAATTGATCACAACCGGAGACAACTGGAAATCGGCTGCAATTGAAAATCTTCGCTATCAATTTCTGGACCTTGGAAGAGAATCTCTAAGCAGATTTGTTCCACAGCACAGGGATGCTTCATTTCTTACGTTGTCGCTTTCGGAAGAAAGTTTCGAAAGAATTAAAGAAAAAGTTAGAAATCTGAGGGCAGAAATTCTGGAAACAGCAGCAAATGAAATCTCCCCCGATCGGGTAGTTCAGTGTAATATAACACTCTTTCCCATGTTCTCAAGGGAAAAGATATGATTAAACAGCGCCCGCAGGGGATTACGGGCGCAAATACATTTTTTAAAAGCATTTACCTTCTTTTTCTTTCAAACACCTGCCATCAGAACATCTGTAACAGATTTCGTTTTGAAGTTTGTTTTCTTCGAGAAAGAGTCTGACATTTTCCAGGGTAGTTTCAGCAATATTTTCAAGTGCTTCTTTTGTAAAAAATGCCTGATGAGATGTTACAAGCACATTGGGGAAAGTCATAAGACGCGCCAGCACGTCATCACTTATTGCTTCAGCAGAAAAATCCTCAAAAAAGTAATCACCCTCTTCCTCGTAAACATCAAGACCGGCATAGCCGATTTTGCGGCATTTAAGTCCTTCAATCAGATCTTTTGTATTTATCAGCTTACCCCGCCCTGTATTAATTATCATCACACCGTTTTTCATTTTCTCAATGGTATCACAATTTATCATATGGACATTTTCGGGTGTCAGGGGACTGTGCAAAGTGATAATATCCGACTGGCTGTAAAGAGTATCAAGATCTGTATACCTGATTCCATTTTTTTCGGCGAAATCATTATCCGGGTAGATATCAAAAGCAAGAACTTTCATTTTGAACCCGCGGAGAATCTGAGCTACTATTTTTCCTATTTTTCCGGTACCTATAACACCGGCTGTTTTCCCGAACATATCAAAACCCAGCAGATTGTTCAGTGTAAAATTGTTGTCCCGTGTACGAAAATAAGCCTTGTGAGTTTTGCGGTTAAGCGCCATCATCAGTGCTATCGCATGCTCCGCCACAGCATGGGGTGAATAGGCAGGAACCCGTACAACATGAATTTTTTTGTAAATCGCCTGAAGATCAACATTGTTGTAACCGGCACTGCGTAAAGCCAGCAGACGGACTCCATTTTCATGAAGCATGTCGACAATAGCCTTGTCTATTGTGTCGTTAACAAAAACACAAACAGCTTCAAAACCTTTGGTTAAAAGTGCTGTATCCTTTGTAAGTCTGCTCGGGTAATAATGAATATCAAATCCGTACCGCGAGTTTTCATTAACCCTGTTAAACGATTCCATGTCGTATGGTTTCGAATCAAACATTGCCAGCTTGTTGTTTCCCATATTATTCTCCTCTCAATCAGGATCAGTAGTTATTATCAAAAATCATACCAGCAAAAAACTGCGTTCAGGCAAGATTCAAATATAATTACTTTATCTACATAGTAATGGTTTTCCTTACATTTATAATTTCAATGTCACCCTTGGCATGAGTGTAATAAATTACAGTGCAGGAATACACACAGATCGATTCTGATGGCCGGCTCAAAGGCAACAACAAGTTACTTTAACCTTAATAGCAACGATTCCTTCACGCAACCTGCTTCGCTGTTATTGACAAAAGAATCAGATCCAGAACGTTTAATATTCATTCGTGCACGATTACGATTACGACAACGATTACGACAACGATTACGACAACGATTACGACAACGATTACGACAACGATTACGACAACGATTACGACAACGATTACGACAACGACAACAATGATAACGGACAACGACAACAATTGTAGTTTTTTTCTTCATTTACCATTCATAATTCACAATTCACCATTATCTTATGACCTTCACAGCTTAAAACCCTTTTTGCGGTAAGCTTATTCCCGCACTGCGGGACAAGCTGTAAATTAATCGCCTCCATTCAGGTTTAATTCAGACCCATTTATCACTGACGATTTCTCCTTGCGTACTAATCACGATGCATCGCACAGGTACTTTTCTGTTTGCATTTTCTGCAGCTTTTTGTGCCAGGTTCAGTAATCCTGTACAACAAGGTACCTGCATGATCATCACAGTGATAGTGTTTACTTTAGCAATATCTATCAGGGCTGTCAGTTTATCCAGATAAATCTGTTGCCCATCATCAAGTTTCGGGCATGCAATTGCGAGAGTTTTTCCTTTAAGGTAATTTTTATGAAAATCACCCATTGAAAATGGAACACAATCTGCGCAAAGAAGCAGATCTGATCCGCGGTAATGGCTGCTATTGGGAGAAATCAAATGAAGTTGTACGGGCCAGTGCGTCAGATGTGATACACGTTCACCTGTTTCATTTGAGTTTTCTTTCGCTGTGAAATTCATTACTTTTGATCCCGGACATCCGCCCGAAATTTTTGAACCGGTTTCACAACCTGAATTTTCCCACTCAATCTCCATTCCATGTTCTTTTAAACTGTCAAGCGCTTCCTCAAGATACTTTTTTTCATCGTGATCCTTAAGATGTTTCAGATGTGCCTTAATTACATTTGGACCCTGTTTAATAATGTTTTCCATAACCTTTTTTTCATCATAGGGCTGAGCCTCGCGTTCCTCAATACTGATTGCTCCCTGAGGGCAGTGACCAAGGCATGCACCCAGACCATCACAGCACAACTCACTCACCAGACGTGCCTTGTTATCAATAATCTGAATAGCACCTTCAGGACAGTTTGGTATGCATACACCGCATCCGTTGCACCTGTTTTCATCAATATTAATTATTTTCCTTTTCATAACTATCTCCCAATTCCGTTACTAAAAAAAATTTTATCTGAGTCATATACAGTTTCTATAATAAATATGCGTTAAAACAGCACAAAAAACCTTGATAGAGGTCAAGAAATGGTTTTTTACTGTGAACTCAATATCCATATAGTAGATTGAATAGCAATATGGATATTCTGACATTTATTGAACGTAGTGATATTCTTGGAGGGGCATCGGATAAGAGCCGCAAACTTCTGGCTGATATTTGTATTCCCAAAAGGCTGGAAAAAAAGCAGATCCTGTTTCGGGAAGGTGAAACGGGATACGCATTTTATCTGCTTGTCAGCGGAGGAATTGCCCTTTCCAAGGGAACTTCTGATGGCAGAGAAGTGGTCATTAAAATAGTACGTCCGGGCGAAATCTTTGCAGAAGTTATTCTTTTTGAACAGGACAAATATCCTGTAACTGCTGTGGTAGTAAATGCAGGACTTGTTCTGGTGATTTCAAAACATCAGTTTAACTGTTTGTTATCCATTGAAGAGTTCAGGAATGATTTTATTTCCATGCTCATGAGAAAGCAGAGATATCTTGCTGAGAAAATCAGGCATTTAACCATGCATGATGTTGAAGAGAGATTTTATCTTTTTATAAAAGAACACTATGGGATTCGAAACAGTTTCAATATAACATTTTCAAAAAAAGATATTGCTGCAGCCATAGGAGCTACTCCTGAAACCTACTCCCGCTTGATAAACCGGTTGTGTGTCGAAAAGAAGCTCAGGGTTGATGGGAAAACTATCTTTTTGAGCGAAAGTATCATAAAAGAGTTAAAAGACAGCGAAAAAGGCTCATCCGGGTTTTAAAAAAATGATAATATCAACTCAGGATTTTTAACCAGTAATCATAAAGATCATCAAGTGTTTTTTCGAGAGAATAAAAGTTTTTCCAACCAGTGTGGGATTTTAGTTTCTGATTATTTCCCGTAAGTATAGTACCTTTTTTGTCTGTATGAAAACTGTTGTTATACTCAACTTTTACAGCCTTGTTTGTTTTTTTGATCAGATATTTTAAAATCCAGTCGAGTTGAGTTCCTTTATTACTGCATACATTGTAAATCTGTCCGGTTTTGCCTTTTTCCATTATAAGGTTGTATGCATGCACTACATCACGAACATCCATAAAGTCTATAACTGACTTAGTGTTACCTGCAGATATTTCGGGTGGGATAATATCAAGAGCTATTTCGGCAACCCTTTTTGCCCATTCAGAACATACAAACCGTGGAGACTGCCCGGGCCCGGTATGATTGAACGAACGGGTAAACCTCACATCAATCCCGAACCGACGAACATATTGCAGTCCGATTAACTCAGACGCGTATTTTGAAATACCATAGAAATTTGTGGGTTCTGGTTTTACAGACTCGTCTACATTTTCATGATTGCAGGTGTTATCGTACTCTTTTGAAGACCCCACCTGTAAAACCCTGGTATCGACACCACTCCTTTTAACAGCATCTAGTACCGAAACAGTACCCATTATATTGATATCAAGAGCGTGTTGTGGTGAGTGATCGGCTTCGGGAACAAAACTTATTGCTGCAAGATGATACAGTGTTTGCGGTTTCTCTGTCAAAAGCAGATCCGTTATTTTTTCAGTATCCAGGATATCAAGTTGCCGGTAATTAATATTGTTGAATGGACAATCCGGCTCCTGGTCGATTCCGATTACATTATAACCATTGTCAATCAGATGTCTGGTTAACCATTGCCCCACAAAACCAGTGATACCGGTAATTAGTGCCTTCTGTTTATCCATAAACAATTTGTCCAGGTTCTTGATCTGAATAGAAACCAGGTTTTTAATTATTGGAAAATATGAATGTCATCACAAACACATTTTCGTTGTTCTTTAAATCCAGGTAGTTTTTCCCGATCTGTCAACCTGTTCAGAAAATGTCGGGGTTGAGACGGGAATAGTGTGTATGAATCGTTACTGTGCCAGGTTACATATGGATTGAAAAATAAATAGGGGCAGGGAGAATAAACATGGTTTATTTCATACTGGAACATTAAACAGCGTGAACTGCAAGGTGTTTTACGATAATAACCATCTTGAAATAATCATGTTTTTACAATAATTGTGGCAGGATTGATTACTGTTCAATTGATTATCGATTCGGCTTTATCTGCTACTTCTTTTGGGGAAACAGATTGCAAACATGAGTGATCACAATTGATCTTTGGTTTGCCTGGATGACATGGACCACATGGTGGTGACTTGTACAAGATGTGTACTTTCTTTCCACGTGGGCTCCAGATTTCAGGATCGGATGGTCCGAAGATGGCTATAACAGCAGATCCACAGATTGCTGCAAGGTGTGTAGTGCCGGAGTCGTTTCCTATATAGATGTCGCAAAGCGATAAAAGAGCAGCCAGGTGAGGTAAATCCATATTGGATATCACAACATCCGACTCGGGGCATTTAAGGTTTTGCTCTGCAGGGCCTGTTATCCAGATTGTAGTGATGCCTTTTTTATTTAAAATTTTTTTAAGTTCAAGAAAGTTTTCAAACGACCAGTTTTTTCTTGAAGAACCGCTTCCTGGAGAAAGAACAGCTGTTTTTTTATTATTTGAAAAAAAATGAGTTACAGAGTTTTTTAAATATTCTGGTATATTGATAACGAAGTTATCACATTTTGAAGAGTCATGAGTTTCAAGCAAAGAGAGATGGTAATCAATAATGTGTTTGCGTATTGGAGGAAATGGATTTTGATAAACGCCTGTTATTGAATTAAGTTTTACTATGTTATTAAATAATTGAGATCCTTTTGACGAAAAGAATAATATGGAATTGAATCCTTCAAGTAGTTTTTCAATTTTTTCCTGTGGGTTGTTCTCTTTAAACAGCGGAAGAAAGAGAGAAGAGTCTGCATTCAGGGTTCTTTCAACAAGTCCGGCATGTTCTGCAAGAATGCCCTGATATGGTTTGCCAAGCAGGGTAATATTGCCAGGTTGTACAGAAACAGTTCTTTCGCATTGTACAAATTTTACACTGCTTTGTGACTTTTTTAAGTTGTGTAAAAGTGGCAGTACTGTCAGAAAATCTCCCAGACCACCGTAATGATAAACAAGAATACTCATTTAAAAAGCCATGCACCTGAAATTAAATTGGAGGGGTAAGAGTTTTATACCAGATCTATATTGGTTGAATTGAGCATGTTCACTTGAATCTTGAACTGATTTAAATCTGCCGGAACCTGGTTTGATTTCGGTACTATTTCAATGATTTAAAATAATTTATATCAGAACTGAAATTAATTTTCGGGTATTTTGATGTTAAAGCTGAAAGATGATTTAATTGAGCTGAAATAAATTTTTTGGTGCTTTCAAGTGCGGGATATTGAATTCTGTGCATTTTTGCAGAAAAAATCTGTTTATATTCTTCAATAAATCTGTTTGATTCCTCTGATATACAAGTCTCTCTAAAACGGTTCCAGATATAATTAACAGCAGTATCATTAGGGTGGACAAGATCCGGTTTATAAAAACGGTAATCCCTTAAATCGTCCATCATTATTTCATAGGACGGGAAATAGTGGATACGGGAAAACCTGGTCGCCAGTTCATAAACTGCGATTAGCAGATGTGATTTACTGACCTGATTTTCGTTTGAGCTCTCTTTGAGATGGCGTACCGGACTGATTGTCAGAATAATCTGGAGTTGAGGATTTGTCTGCAGCAGTTTTTCAAAAAAGGGGATGTATAGCTGCATTACTTGTTCTGATGTGACCAGTTGGCGGTCAAACTGCTGGTGTGGCAATTTGTGGCAGTTAGCGACAGTGCGACCATTTTTTTTAAGTGAATATATAAATGAGGTTCCAAAGGTAATTATTATTGTGCCTGAATTGTGAAATGCAATTGAACTGTTTTGAAGGTTTTCATTGATTTTGTTTAGAGCTGTATCCTGGTTGGGGTGAGCAAAGCTGCTGTGATGATCGAAACTTCTCCAGAGTTCCTGAAAAAAGAACAGTTCGTCTATAGTATATAACCTGCCGGATTCAATTCGTTTGAGTGTATTAAGAACTGAAATCGGGTTGTACAATACACCGAAGGGGTTACAGCAAACTTTGAACAGGTTTTCTATAAGTTTGTTTCCGATATTTTCTGCAAAACAGGACCCGAGAATCAGTGTATGATTTTCATGGCTGATAGCTTTACCATTTATTTTTCTGCATTTGATTTCTGTGCGAAAATTATTCATGACAAAATGTCCAGAATGTTTTGTAAAGAAACAGGTAATTTGTGCGATAACAGGCATTTCAGAGGGAAACGTTCAGAAGATAGTTCGTTTTTTCCAATTATCAGACAGAATACATAGTTTAATCTAACAAGATTGGAAGTAATTCTGTCTGAATCAAATATGTAATCGTTTTCAATGACTTTAGTATCAATAAAATTTTTCATGCAGCTATGAATGGCAGGCTGTGTGAATTCATTGCTTTTTAATAGTAATCCATGGGTTCGGCATATTAGCGGACGTGCCGGGTAGATCATACAGTAATTTTCATTGAGCAATGCACAGGATTTTTGGTTATCACTGGTTTTAGTTGTTAATAGTGGCTGTGATTTCAGAAACCGGAGTATGGAATAGATTTCCAGTGCATTGACAGAATCAAGTTCGCAGCAATCACTGCATCCTTTATGGCAATCTACAAATGAAGGATATTTTGTCATTACTGTTTGAAAAAAGTTATCACAATAGCTGCATAGGACTTTATAATTCTGAAAGATCTCTTCAGTTTTTTTCATAATAAAATCTGTGAACTGGCTACCTGTAAGATAATATTTACTGGTTAATTAAGTCCAAGTGTAACTTTGCCGTCCATTATTACCAGACCTTTAAAAAAATCACCAGCATTGCCTGCTGCCTTGAATGGTCTTGGGCCTTTGCCGGCACCTATATAGAACCCAACACGGTAAATTGATTCACCCGGTTTTGCTTCAGTGGAGTCTACGTGGATTGCCAGCATATCAACGCGGCAGTTTTTCCAGTAAGGAGGGGCGTTGCGGTCACCGCCCGGCAAGTAAAACAATCCTTTGGTTTTTCCCCATACGAATTGAAACAGCAGGTGGTTTTCTATAGAAGCCCAGAAAGAGGGGCAGGCCACTTCCCTGTATTTCCTTTGAAATGCACTGAATGATTCACGAAGAGAGCCGCTGCAAAAATTGAGATTGTTTTCAGTCCAGTGGTCATTAACCAGGTAAATCGGTGAGAGATATTGTTCATGTACCTGTATGGGAGCATCTGCAAAGATCTGATCAAGCACCACCATTCCGTCATCACTCCACGTTAAAACTCGCAAATCTCTATGCATCAGTTTTAAGCCGGTTGAATCAAAGTACTCGATTCGTCCGCTTGTATCAAAACCATCCCGTTGAAACCGGTCCTGATGAAATGCTACACTCCATGATTTAACCGGATTGGATACAGAGGGGATTCCCAGAAGAGCTGCCCTGAAAGGAGCTACAAGCTCCGGTTGATTGTGGACACTAAATCCGATCAGGGGGTGGTTTCCAATTGCTTTCCATGCCATGCTTCGTGTTGTTCTGATATTGCGTCTGTAACATACTTCAACGTATGGATAAATATGACGGGTATCGATTGCATTTTCAATCTGACCTGCAGAAAAAAATCTTTGTTCTTTTGAAAATGGTAAACTGGCCAGCAGCGCCAGTTCGAGTCCGATCTGGCTCTGAAAGAGAAGTTCCCATCCCTCATGATTCTGTTTAAACCCAAATACCCATGGCCCCTGATTTTCCTGATTGGTGATAAGGCATGTATCCATCCATGACAAGAGTTTGCCGGTCAGATGAAGAGCCCGGGGATCATTATTCCACAAGCCCCATGCCAGAGCAAATGGACGGGGTACAAACATGGGCATATCGTGTCCACCGGGTGTATAAATCATGCCATTTGGAAGGCAGAATCTTAAAAGATTCTCAAATGTACGTTGGTGAGATTTGCGGATAACAAAGTCCGGTTTTTCTTTGTCGTGGAATAACCAGGCCGACATGGCCAGTATTATCCAGGATCCGTATGACAAAACTTCAGGATGAAAAAAGCCATGATTTTCGGCTGTCATATCAGGAAACAGATTCACTGTAGTTACAGTTTCAGAAACAGACTTTCCAAAATATTCGCTATGATCAGCTTTGTCGTGGATGCTTGAAGCGATATTGATTGACCAGATCCGAAGAGCCTTTTCCCATTTGGGTACATTGGGATGATTTGGGATCAGATTAATTGCCCAGGACATTACCAACATATCCTGAGCATTTTCTTCGGCTTTTGTATCTGTATGACACCCGCTTGGAGGCATCACATCAATAAACCGGTCTGCTTCATAAGCAACAATTTCATTAATCCTCTTAATCTGTTTTTTGCTTAAAATTTCACGGCCAAAAACAGAACAGATTCCCAGAAGTGCTGCCCAATAACTGGATCTCCAGTTTTCACCCCATCGTTTTCTTTCGAGAAATGTCTCTACATCAATGCTTCCGGTCAGATGGGTTTCGCATGCCCAATGTATCCCTTTTTGAATTTTTTTAGTCAGTTCTTCCTTGGAGATTATGGCACTTATCAAATCATACTGATTCAGATAAACATAACTGCTTAACAAACAGAGAATGTTGATATGTGGTTTTATCACATATTCAATTACCGGAGATGAAGATCCAACAGAATGCATATTGAAATTTCCAGGATCTGTTTTACCAAATATGCCTGTAGAGTCATCCAGGTCCGACCAGGATTTCAGATAATATGGAATACTGCGGGAAAGGAGCCGTAGTATTTTTTGTGGTTCTATTTTTTCTGTAAAATGTAACATTAATAAGCCTTCTTCAGATGATAATTCTTAAACTGATTTATCCATTGTAAAAAATGTGACGTTATTGTCACCTGCTGTATCTTTACACTTTTTTGCAAATTCGCGGGCTGTATTGGAGTCGTACATAATCAAAAAACCATCACCAAAAAATCGGGGCAACCTGTCTCCCTTGAGCCAGTTTAAATGCTCATTTACAAGATTTTTTAAAAAGTAAGTATCCGGACCTGAATAACCAATACCTAAATATGCCATATTTGTTTCCTTTTAAAAAAAACCAGGACAGAAATAACAATCAAGCCGATCTGTCTGCTCAGGAAAATAAATTAAGATAGCCGGTTTTTAAATAGCAGTAATTGATTACGAAAAAGTATTTATGGAATTGCATTTACAAATACAATGTTGGGTGTGAGTTGTTATGGCGCAGGAAGTAATCTATTAATTATTTCGTCGTTTAGAATCTTTTATCTTTTTTCGAAATGCATTGTCTTCAAAAGCCAGCTCTGTACCAAATACCGGAACATTGTTCTCAAGTTTCAGCTCGATTAGCTGTGAATCGACTGCAGGTGATGGGTCGAGTATGGCCAGAAATTTGTCTTTTCCCATAAATTTCTGATAGTAGGAAATAATCAGATTGCTGCAGGTCTCGTCTATTAAAGAAACGTTTGACATTTCCAGGGCGATTGCTTTCCATGATGACGAGAGGGCTTTTTGAAGCTCTTTGTCGAGATTTTCACTATATTGCTCAGTTAATACCCCAACAAGCTGAATGATAGAATACCGGGTTTTTGTATAAAAATAAATATCGAGGTAATCCGCAATTTCTGATTTACCGGGATTTTGGACAGTTGTAACCTTTTTTGATGTTTTTGAATGTGTCATGTTCATTCGACTTATTAATTGCTGCACTGTGCGGAGGGGAAGGTTCAGGGTGTTTGCAATAGCTTCAGGTGGAACATTGCGTTTCTGCAGCCTGTAAAAACGATGATACATTTCTTCTGAAATTTCTCTCATATTGCCTTTCTTCTTTTGGATTAATTACATCTTTAAGATATTACAATCCAGTGCAATTGGTGTCAATACAGCTTTTTACAGTGAAATTTTCCTGTATTATTCTCGCGTGGAAACGTTTTCATTGCTGTAATCAGTAATGATCTCGCGCTATTATTGTCCTCAGAAAGGTTAACTAGGAAATGAATTACGATGACACTGTCTGGTCTGATAGATAACTCGCGAATCTATTTATTGTCGGGTCATCAAAACACAACACCACGCTTTTCATATTAAGTTGATGGTAAACTTGTTGAAATGTATTTTTTAATTTTATGGGGCTGTAGCTCAGTTGGGAGAGCGCGACGTTCGCAATGTCGAGGTCAGGGGTTCGATCCCCCTCAGCTCCATTTTCTCCAGATAATTTCAAAGACCATTTCTGGAATTATCTCAGTAAAAAAAATGCTTCATTTTTTCAACCGATACTACAATAAACGTCTTAATAGATAATTAGATGTAATCCTGATGGTTCAGGAATTAAAACATAATCGCCTGACTTTTTAGTTTTTTGGGACAGACTATCTTTTTATGGATGATCTCACAAATGAGGAAAAAAATAGTCCGTCCCAATTTGCCGTTAAAATCCCGGTTTGTGATAATTTTATAGATGTCTCATTATTACTGTTTTTCCGGTGTTAGCAGTTAAAACAGATCAGCTTGTATGGCTGAAAAATCGGTGGCGCATTAAAATTCAAAGCATAACGGAATCTTCAATATACCTGTAGTATAACAGACTCGGCAATAATCATATTTATATGAATTCTGTATCTGAAAAGAGTTCTGATATATTTTTGTTTCAGTTAGTATAATATTTATCACACAAAAAAAAACTGTAACCTGAATGAATTTCTATGAAAAAGTTGATTGTATTTTTTTCTATCCTTGTTGTATGTACTGTTTGTTACTCTTTTGAGCGATTTATCAATTATTCTACGCCTAAATGGGTGAGTGATATTAAAATAAGGGGAAATACAGTTCTGGCCGCTACCAGTGGTGGATTATACAGGTATGATATCAAAACTGGAAGCGGTAAACTGTTGGAGAGTAATGCACTGTCTCCGGATCCTTTTCTTACTTCTGTTGTGTATGATAAAAAAGGGAATATATGGACAGGTTCACGTGATGGGTATCTGACAGTTCGTAATTCAAAAGAGGTGGTTAAATCTTTTACTTCCTATTTCTCTTCAGGCTGGTCCATTAACTGCATGTATCAGTTCGGCAGATTTATAATTATTGGGTCAAACAAGGGATTAAGTCTGTTTGATACAGAGAAAATGGTTGCACATAAAAACGCTACTCGATTCAAATCATTTTTATCTTCAAATATTTATGCCTGTATTGTTCATGATGATACTCTTTATCTTGGTATGGATGAAGGTATTGCGAAATTGAGTATTGGGGAAGTTTTAAATGGAAATTTTTATGATCCTTCCATATGGATTACCGATACCAGCGTATTAAAACCGGTTAGTTCTTTTTTACCAGGCAGAAATATTGTTGCTAATAATACTCCTTCGGTTTATTATAAAGGAAAAATCATAAAGGTAATAAATAATGATACTTTATTGGCAGGTACAAAAGAAATCGCTTTACCATCTGCCATCACTGTATTAAAAACCGGTGGTGATTTATGCTGGATTGGCACTGAAGAAGATTTTTTCTATTCATGGGATGGGAAAAAATTAACTCAGTACACAATTCCCGGGTTGTCCTTTGACATTATCAATCGTATATCAATAGATAAAAACGGCAAACTCTGGGTTTTGCCAAGAGTGCGAGGAAATATTGGAAGGTGGTGGAGTGCCATAAATTCATACGATGGTAGTGAGTGGAGGTACTATAATCATCATACTGTACCTGATATTGGAGCTTTTGGTGAAGGAGCCCAGCATCTGGGTATTACTGTTGATTCCAGGAATAGGGTGTGGTTCGGTTTCTATGGAGGGCAGGTAAAGTGTTTTGATCAAAACGAGAACAGTTGGATAAAGTATTGTTTGAATTATAAAACCAACAAGTTTCATGAATTTAATGAAGAATTATGTGGTTGGGGTAAGTCTGATGCAATTATTGAGGACAGGAACGGGTATATCTGGATTGGTGTATGGGCACAGCATGGTTTCGTAAAATATGGTTCTCTCTTATGCTATGACCAGCGATACAAACCGGATTCATCCAAAGTCACTCCGCAAGAGGCGCATTACCGGCGATTTTTCCCTGAAGGCCACACTTATTATTCAGAAAACTACAAAGCTCTGAGTGTCGATTCTCTGGGTAATATTATTGCCGGAGGAACTGACGGGAGAATTATTGTTTTTAATTATAATGTTGATCCTCTTAAAAACGGGATTAATGTCAAGAATAAGTTCACCGGATATGGAATGGTTCTGGATATGGTATCAATGCCTGATGGAATTACAAAAATAGCTACTGTAGAAGGTGTCTATGATTACAATCCACTTGATGGTTCTCTTGAATCGGATGAAGATGCGTACGAGAATACGGTTACATTCGAAATTGAAGATGAGAATATAATTTGGTCCGGAGTAAAAGGAACGGGAATAGTTCGTTATGATCTTGTTAACGGAGATGAAACAGTTTTTGGAAGAAACCATGGGCTGATATCGGATCAGATCACAGATTTAGCTATGGATTATAACAAAGGTGTCTTGTGGGTAGCAACAGAATCCGGTTTGTCTAAATTGACACTTGGATACAGCAAAAGAATGGAGCCCAAAGCAGAATCTGTTGTGTATCCTAATCTTTATAGTAAACAGAAAGACATTGGCAAAAGGATCCATTTTGAAAACATGGATCCGGAAAGTAAGGTATCGATCTATTCTATTGATGGTTCATTTGTTGGAGAAGCTGTATCTGGTAACATTACCAATTCAGGTGCATACTTTTATTGGATCCCGTCTCAAAACATTGTACCCGGGACTTATATCTATACTATCCACACAGAAAAGATCAGGAAAAATGGTAAAATTATTATTACTCCATGACAGGATCCAGACCGGGATTTATTAAATTTTGAAAGTCGCAGTTGTCATTCCAACCCGCAACAGGGTACAAATGTTGAAGCAGGCTGTGGAGAGTGTGTACAGATCTACATTTTCAGATCTGGAGGTGGTTGTTGTAGATGACAGCACAATAAGTGAACTGGATTATGATCTGGAAAATTATCTGAAATCAAAAGGAACGAAATATATCAGGAGTGGTGGAAATCGTGGTGGCGGATATTGCAGGAATCTTGGAATACAGGCTACCAGCAGTGAGTATATTGCGTTTCTGGATGACGATGATCGGTGGGAACCATCAAAACTTGAAAAACAGATTCTTATGATGAAAGAAAAAAACGAATCCATATGTTACACCGGAATCAATATATGCAAAAACAGTTCAAAATCGTTCAGATATTCGTTTCATTATCCGCGATATAAGGACCATTACAAGTCAATTATGGCCAAAAATTTTATCGGAACAACATCTTCTGTTGTGGTTACACGCAAAATCATCGAAAAAACCGGGGGCTTTGATGTAAACCTGCAGGCTCTTCAGGATTATGATCTATACATACGAATTCTTAAAAGATCCAGTGTGGTCTGGATCAATCAACCCCTTACTGTCTATAATGATAACGATTTACCTGATAAAGTCTCATCCAGTACTGAATATTATAAACAGGCAGCATCATACCTGAAAGAGAAATACAGTGAAGATCCATACTGGCCGGTATTAAAAAAAAGTTTAAAAAATATAAAATTGCTTAAAATGTTTCGTTCCCGCAGATTCCTTCATAACACACTGAGAATTCTTGTAAACAGGTAGTATGTCAGTATGGATTTTATCAGAATAACTCATGTTACACATTCCTTTCTTCCTGTTACTCAAAACTGGATTTTTAATCAGATCCGGTTCAACGATGGTATGAGGTCGGCTGTAATTTGTATGACTAGAGATAATCCGCTTCAATTTCCGCATCCGGAAGTTTATCCGGTTTTTAAAACATTAAATTCCGTTAACAAAATAAAAATGTTTCTTGCACGGTTGTGGCTATGGCAGCCATATGGACAGTACGAGAACCTGATCCGAAAAACAAGACCACAGATAATACACGGCCATTTTTCTCCGGAATCCTGCAGAATTTTACCATTAATAAAAAATACCGGCCTGCCGCTGGTTACTACTTTTTATGGCATTGACATAAACAAGCTCCCAAGGCGAAGACTGTGGAGGAAAAGATATTCTCATCTGTTTTCCAGAGGCAATCTCTTTATTGTTGAAGGGAGCCATATGGCAAATGTACTCGAAAAAACAGGTTGCCCGAAGGAAAAAATCAGGGTAATTAAAATTGGTGTTGATTGTGAACTTATAGATTCCTTCTCAAAGAACAGAAAATCCGATTCTGAATCGATTAATTTACTTTTCGTAGGATTGGAAAGAGAGAAAAAAGGGGCTTCTGATATGGTAAAATCATTTGTAAGGTTAGCCGCAGAATATCCCTCAATAAAATTACATCTTATTGGAGAAGGCAAATATAAAAGTAAAATTAAAGAAACGCTTCAAAATAACGGTTTTGGAAACAGGGCCACATTTCACGGTTATGTAGGTGTAAATAGATATCTGGAACTTTTATCTGAATCTGATATCGTGATGGTTCCAAGCTGCACTGCCCGTGATGGTGATACGGAAGGTGGGGCTCCTGTGGTTTGCATAGAAGCGCAGGTTGCCCAAAAACCGGTTGTCGGAACTTTACATTGTGATATCCCGGAGATTGTTGTACACGAAAAGACTGGCTTGCTATGCCCGGAACATGATATTGACAGGTTGACAGCAAATCTGAAACTGTTAATTGGAAATAAAAAACTGAGAAAAGAGATGGGCCGCAATGCAGGTATACACGCGCGCAGAAATCATGATATAAAAAAACAGGTAAAACTGTTGAATGAAACATATTATTCACTAATAAAGAACCCTGAAAAGACGTGAGTAAAAAATTATCAGTAATATCTCAAACCGATGCGTCCGATAAACAGTGGATTGAGATCTGCAGGAAAGTTTCATACTCTACTTTCTTCCACACTCCACTGTGGGCTGATGTATTCTGTAACAGCTCTAAAAAACAGTACGAAAAAGCTGCAAAAATAATTGAGTTCTCCGATGGTAAAACAGTCTTGTTCCCGTGTGTAACAAAAAAGGTATCCGTTCTTGTTAAAGTTACCCTTTCCATGCCGGCAGCTACATTTGGTGGTTGGTTGTCTACCGAACCAATTCATAAAGAACACATGAAACTTTTGCTCGAAAACCTGGGTGAATATAAAGATTTGATTTTGCGAGAGAACCCATACGATCCTCATTTTAACTCCATTCTTATACAGCATGCAAAAAATGACAACACTCAGACTGTTTGTCTCGAGGGAGGTTATGATACTGTTTTCCAAAACTCTGAAAAAAGGCATCAAAGAGCTGTAAATACCGCTGTTAAAAAAGGAGTATGGGTAAAAGAAGCTGCCAATGCTGATCAATGGTCTGAATATTATCAAATTTATCTGAAATCAATCGAGCGATGGAAAAAACGCAACCTCTTTTCCGGTGTCAGTTATTCAAAAAAATTTTTTGACTCAATTTATAGTCTTGATTCTTCTTACCGGAAACTTTTTCTGGCGTATGTTGAAGATGAACCGGTTGCAGGAATGTTATGTTTTTATTGGAATAATCATGCAGTTATGTGGCATGGAGCCGGTTTAAGTGATTATTTTGCATATCGTCCCAATAACCTTTTATATGACCATGCAATTCATAATGCTTGTGACAACAAATTCCAGTGGTTCGACTGTAATCCAAGCGGCGGCCTTGATGGAGTGATTAGTTTCAAAAAATACCTGGGAGCCAAATTACTGAGGAGCAGGATCATCGAACACAGATCATGGATTAGAACTATTGCGCGATTTGCACGCAAAATTGCAACATGATATGGTTTAAATATTATCTTATAAATAGTGATTAGGATATATTATTGGTACTGATCAGCCTAATGTTTTAATTTTAGAAAAATGGCAGTGAAACTCATATCTGACTGCAGGTATGCTACTTTGGGCACGTTTCCGCTGAAGTCCGGAACAAATCGTGAAAGAACATTTTACCAGGTGTAGATATGAGAATACGTAAAAAAACGTTAATTAATGAGTTTATGTCGTTGATAAAGACAAAAACCAAACCAGCATTCATTCAAAATGAAAAAAGAAATTAATTTTTTGATAATTTTATGTCTGTTTGTCAGATGTGCTTATGATCCGGCTCCAATGCATCCGGATGGCTTTGCAATTATTTCTGAAAAGAATATCAGCGCAAAACTTGGAGATTCTGTTTCTGTATCTGTATCAGTAACTCAGCCACTCAGCAATTTAAAATTTCTATGGAGCATTGATGGTTCGCTGAAGGAGGATACAACTTATGATAGCTGCTTCTGTGTTCAGTGGTTTGCTCCGGATACTGCAAGCCATACGGTTGTGGTTCGGGCAATTGACCGGTATGGTTGGGTAACACCTGCAGAAACTGTATTTGTAAGTATGGTTTACGCTATTCCTGAAGTTTCAATAAAAGGACCTGATTCTCTTTCAATAAATGATACCGCTGTTTTTACTGCTCACAGTCGGGACGATGACGGGGTGGTGGAAAAATATTTGTGGTCTATTGATCCCGATACTGATTTGTGGTTTGCTGGTGACAGTGTGATGATATATTCCTGGAAAAAGGACGAATATGGAATGCGGACTGTTCGTGTAAGGGCGGTTGATAATACCGGACTTTTGTCGAAAACTGATTCCATACTAGTAAAAGTTTGTGAAAATGCTCCGGTTGTTGTATTAAATACCCATGATACTATCATATATACTAATCAGGAGCTTAAACTTCACGCACATGCTTTCGATTTAAATGGGACCATTGAAAGATTCGAATGGACTGTTAGGGGTGAGCTGGTTGATTCAGTCTCTGGTGATTCAATTACCCTGAGTTTCAGAAACAGCCAGACCGCATCGGATACTGTTATTGTTACAGTTACCGATTCTGATTCTTTACAGGTTTCGGATACCGTGTTTGTAACTGTAAAAAAACCGCAAATAAGGTTATCTGTTGATGATACTGTCATGCATACAGGCGAGGAACTGGTTTTAGTTGCAGAGTCTTTTCCACCGGATGATAAATTCACAGAATACCAGTGGTTTATTGATGGGGTGCTTGTAAAAAATCTTAAATCAGATACTTTGCGTAGAACATGGAGGGCTGATGAAACCGGTGTGCATACAATCATTGTTTCCGGGTTTAATGAAAAAAAAGTCTCCTATGAACCGGATACCGCAGTTTATTATGTCAAATATGGTGCTCCGGAAATTGTTTCGTTAAACGATACTGCCATTTCGAGCGATGATACTCTTATTCTGAAATTCTCTGCATTTGATAACAATGGAACTGTTGAAAAGTACCTGTGGGGACCTTTTAATGAGGGGTGGACCGATAGTTCCGATCTGCCTGAAGCTCATATTGTCTATCGGGATTCAAGGGATCTGGTTCTTGTCTGGGGAGCAAGAGATAATAACCAGTTGATATCAAAAGATACTGTACGGATAACATTTAATCGTCCACCCATACTTAACGTGTTATCACCTGTTGATAATGATACTGTGTGGTTAGGTGAGAAAAAAAGATGCGATACTGTACTATTTGATTTCGGATTGACTGATCCTGATAATGATTCACTGTCAATTTCTGTTTATTGGGGAACGGAAATCGATTCAATGCAGCCACTCTATCCTGGCAGTGATGAAAAATATAGGGCTGTGATTGACAGAAAAGGTGTTTGTCACTGGAGTATATCAATACGGGATTCTTTTGGCAATGTAGTCAGCCAACAGGGTATATTGACAGCTCTATTTCAGTACACTGTCTGTTTTGCAGGGCATTCTATTGTTGCCGGCATGGGGGGTGATCATTATCATGGTGGTTTCAGAAAGTATGTTATTGACAGTTTAAGGAATTCCCTGAATGAATTTGAAACAATAAAAGCTGTCGGACCGCTGGTTACTTCCTATATGAGTGGTGTGGATGATTCATGCTTTGCATATCCTAAATCAGTTGCAGAACAGATGCAGGTACTCATGAAAGGATGTCCTGATTTAACTGCAGATATATGGGTCTGGATGATGGGAACCAACAGTCTGGAAAGCTACGGTGATGCAAGAAGTGAACTGCAGTATTTTGTAACTCTCCTGGATTATTCTTATACCAGAAATCCGGATGCACGTATCTATGTATGTAATTGCATACCATTTGAATATGATACTGATATTAACGGATTATACCAGACCCGTATTGGTTTTCTTGATTATTTTAACAGAAATCTCTCATACAGAATCAACAGTTTACGGTTTTCAGGATACGATATATTTGAAGTTGATGCAAACCGCTTATGGATGAATAATGAAAATTTACCAGATTCAGCTTTATACTATGATCCTGTTCACCCGAATCAGAATGGGTATGAAAAGCTTGGTAAAGAAATTTTAAGAGTCATGTGGAGTTCTGTTCCAGGAGTGATACCCGAAATAGATATTGAAAATTGAATCTGATTTACGTTAAAAAGCTTTGGTAATCAGACTTTTGTATTCTCAACAACCAATGTACCTGCCGACATTTCCAGCAGAATATACAAACAATTTATTCGATACTGGATCTGATATTGAAATCTGGATGCTTATTCCATAATTGTATGAATGATAAAAGTTTCTTAATGAAAGATATTCACTAAGAACATCATATTTTAATTTTCACCTATTTTTATTAAAGATGGTTTCAAATTATTGCTGATGTTGCTTAAAGCAGAAACTGGATGAGTCAGAGAAGCGGGAAACAATATCTTAATATTGCGATATTGCCAAGGCAGAATCTTAACTGATAGTTGACGCAAGCAAGGGATATCTGGTATTTGCGGATCTGTTTCTGGCTGCAGGAATCTGGAATTCGTAATCATATGTGTATTTAATTAAACGGTTTAAAAGAGAGGTTCGGATGAAAAAAAACAGAAGAATTTCCATTATGATTTTTTTGTCAGTTTTCATTTTGTTTATGTTGTCGTTTGCTCAAACTCCGGTTGAATTGAACGGGAAACTGCGTGTTGATGGGAGCAAGATTGTTGGTGAACATGGTAATCCAGTACAACTTATGGGTATGAGCATGTACTGGACTATCTGGGGCCCACAGAAATATTATACAGAAGAAACTGTTGACTGGCTGGTTGAAGACTGGAATATTGACCTTATAAGAGCTTCAATGGCTGTATCCGAAGACAAAGGCAGATCAGGATGGATAGGTGATGAAGAAGATCAGTATGAACTGGTTGAAACAATAATTGCAGCAGCAGTTAAAAATGGAATATATGTCATTGTTGATTGGCATACACATGAGATTCACACTGAAGAAGCCAAACTGTTTTTTGCATATATGGCCGAAAAATATAAAGATTATACAAACATAATATGGGAAATCTTTAATGAACCAACTACCCAGAAATGGACAGATATTGCTCAGTATCATGAAGAAGTTATAAGCGTAATAAGAGAACATAGTGATAATCTCATTCTCGCTGGAACAAGAACCTGGAGTCAGCGGGTTGATGAAGCAGCAAAGAGTCCGCTTTCTGATGACAACACCGCTTATGTACTACATTTTTATGCAGGAACACATGGAGCATCTCTAAGAAAAAGTGCAGAAAGTGCAATGGAGCAGGGTGCTGCGATATTTATATCAGAATGGGGTACTACAAGTGCTGATGGCGGGAATGAAGATACTACTGTGTATAAAGAGGAAAGTGAAGAATGGATAATATGGGCTCTGGAAAACAATATAAGCATGGCCAACTGGTCGGTTTGCAATTTAAGAGAATCTTCTGCCATTATTAAAAGAGGGGTTTCTGCTCTTAGCGGGTGGGATCCGGAAACTGACCTGAGCGAATCCGGAATGTTTGTACGACAATGGATACGTGAAATTAACGATGAAAAGTATGGTGAAGGACCGGTAAGGCTGGTAATAAAGACTGAAGGTCCTGGAAGTGTAGAAGTCTCACCACAGAAAGAAGAGTATGAAAAGGGTGATATTGTTACATTAACAGCCGTTGAAGGCGAGAATGGAAAATTTCTGCACTGGAATGGTTCTGTGAAAGGTGAAGAGAGGAGTACATCTGTCGAGATGAATTCAACCAAAAGGATAACAGCAAAATTCCTGGATCTTGAAGCACCGTTGATTGTAAATGGAGACTTTTCGGACAGTGTTTACGGATGGACATGGTATGTCAATACCTCTGCGGAAGGCAAGGCGAAATTGACAATTGAAGATAAACAGGCTCTGGCGGATATTGAAGATTCGGGAACGGTTTGCTGGAGCGTGCAGCTGTTTCAGGGTGATATCGTTCTTGTCGATAATTACCGTTATGAATTAAAGTTTGAGGCCAGGGCGGATTCTCCCAGAGATATTGTTGTTGCTGTCAAACGTAATGGCGGTGAATACAATGAATATGCTGCTGATACAATTTCGCTTGGAACCGAATTCGACATGTACAAACTTGAATTCGTGAAAACTGAAACAGATCCGGATTCAAGAGTCGAGTTTAATTTTGGTGAGTTCAGTTCAGAAAATGTATATCTGAAAGATGTTGAATTTGAACTTGTTGATACCCTTTCAGCAAAAAAGTTTCGTGTTCCGGAAAAAGGAAACAGGGGGGCTTTCAGTTTTAATAGAAAGATTTCAAATTCACTTGTATTTCTGAATTTTGAAACAAAAGGTATCGGCAATTCTGTTTTGAAAATATTTGATCTGAAAAGCCGGTTGATACAGAAAAACCGTGTTAATGGTCCGGGAATGCATAGTGTGTCGTTCGATCTGAAGCGAAATCCGGCAGGTGTTTACCTTGTTTCTCTGGAAAACGCAGGTAAAAAAGTGCATTGCGAAAAAATGCTGATTTCAAGATAAAAGATACACCAAAAACCTGACCGAATCTGGCAGTAATTTGTCGGTATTATAAAAACGGACAAGGATGCTTGAATTATGATACGGTCTTTACCTTGCAAAACAGGTGTAAGGCCGTAATTTTATTATGCCTGCTTTTTCTGGTTTTTTGGGAGAGTGTAATCCGGACAAATCTTTCCATACAACTCTGATGATTCTGATTTACGGTAAAATCACACTGCTTCCATGAGCTTTTTACGACGTACAGACTTGTGCTTAATTTTCATCAAAATCATTTCTGTGATCTTTTCGGGTGTAATACCGAGTTTTTTGAATAGCAGTTTCCCGTCACCGTGTTCTACAAAAGAATCTGGTAATCCGATACGCAGTATTGATGGAGTTTTTTTCAGATCCAGTGAATTTGCCAGTTCGAGAACAGATGATCCGAAACCTCCTGTGAGAGTATTATTTTCCAGTGTCACAATCATGTTATGTTCACGGAAAATGGTTTTGTAGAAGTCTGCATTGAGTGGTTTTGCAAAACGTGCATCAATAATTGTCGGTTCTATACCATACTTTTTAAGCATGGCAGCGGTTTCCAAAGCGATTTTATAAGTGTCTCCAATGGAGATCAGCGCAATACCGGAACCTTTTTTAATGGTTTCGGGCAACCCGACAGGTATTTCTGAAGCTTCTTTGTCGATTTCTACACCAGTACCGCAACCACGTGGATATCTGATAAAAACCGGCCCGTTAATTTTTGTAACTGCAGTATAAAGCATGTTTCTTAACTGATTTTCATCACGCGGTGCCATCATGACCGCACCTGGTACTGTCCTTACAAACGAAAGATCGAACATTCCATGATGAGTAGGGCCGTCATCACCAACAAGGCCTGAGCGGTCTATGCAGAAAATAACATGAAGGTTATCAAGAGCTACATCATGCATTATCTGATCGTATGCTCTTTGAAGAAATGTTGAATATAGAACAACAACAGGGCATAGTCCGTTCAATGCAAGGCCGGCTGCAAATGTAACTGCGTGTGATTCTGCAATCCCGACATCAAAAAAACGGTCCGGAAACATGGTACTGAATTCTGTAAGTTTGGTTCCGTCTCTCATCGCGGCTGTTATTGCAACAACATTAGATTGTTTTTGAGCCAGTTCAACCATGGTTTTACCGAAAACTTCACTGTAAGTTGGAATTTGCGATGATGATTTGATGACATCACCGGTATCACGAGAAAAACAGCCGATCCCATGATATTTGGTTGCATCATTTTCTGCGAATTTGAACCCTTTGCCCTTTTTTGTGATAATATGGACCAGTTGAGGACCGTTTGCATATTTTTTTAACGAATTGAATACCTCTATCATCTCTTCAATATTATGGCCATCAATTGGGCCAAGATACCGTATTCCCATATCTTCAAACAGTTTTCCGGGAATAACCATATGTTTCAGCGCATCATCAAACCCTGAGAGTATATTTCTTATGCTTTTTCCTACATTGGTTCCCCCAAGCAATTCCCAGATCTCTTTTTTAATCTTGTTATACCGTTTATCTGTCATGATTCTGGTCAGATATTTTGAAAGAGCTCCTACATTTCTGGATATTGACATTTCATTATCATTAAGTACAACAGTCATATTTGTTGAGGAAGTGCCCAGATTATTCAGTCCTTCGAAAGCGAGTCCACCCCCCAGAGAACCATCACCAATAATGGCTACAACCGAATGATTCTGTTTCAGTAGATCACGTCCTCTTGCCATACCAAGAGCTGCACTTATTGAAGTTGATGCATGTCCGACAGAAAATGCGTCATATTCACTTTCTGAAACACGGGGAAAACCACTGATCCCATTGAGTTGTCTTAATGTTCCGAATAAATCCCTGCGTCCGGTAATCAGCTTGTGGGTGTATGCCTGATGACCTACATCCCAGACCAGTTTGTCTTGTGGTGTATTATAACAATAATGAAGAGCTAATGTTAGCTCAACTGTACCCAGGCTGGGTGCCAGGTGGCCACCAGTATGGCTGACAATATCTATCATCAGATCACGAATTTCATCAGAAAGCCGGGCGAGTTTTTGTACCGGAAGTTTTCTAAGATCGGACGGTGAATCTATCTTGTTCAGTAATTTTTCTGACACACAATTTCCTTTTATTGAACTCTATTAAAAAAAACTGATCCTGAATAACTCAATTCTGGTTAAAAAACGAAAATAAGTATGAACTTCTATGAAAATAACTAAATTTATACCATAAATCGAGCGATTCTTTTTGTACTACTCTGGTACATTAATCTATCCAGTTTATATTACTTTCCGAATGTTTTTGACTCATGTCCGGTATTCCGGTAATAACACTGTTATTTTCTGTTGAGGTGGTTACTCAAAACAAGTCATTTTTCGGACTGCAAAACAGGCTGATTTGAAATTTGTGATATTGTGGATATGTTCTTTAACTGTTATTTTACATACTGATTTTAAATGTCTGAATACAAAGCGATTATTTAACAGATTATGTTGAGTTCCGGTTTTGAAGTATGGATTTTAGCGGTATTGCCAATAGTCCGTTTATGGACAAATATGGGTTTATGTTCTTGTGCTGCACAGTAAGGTGTCGGATTTAGTCAAAATATCGTTTATTGAGTGTTGCTCAGGATCTAACCAATATCACCCTGAAATTTCATTAAAAATGAATCGTTACTGTTCAGGTATTAATAAACAATGGCGTGTTGTCTCTCATCAGCCCCACCCTGGTTTATCTCGATCCGGCTCGATAACCAGGAGGGGGAGAGAGAACATCATTATTTAAGTGTTACTATTTGGGTTTGATATTTATTTTTAAAATTTTTCGTCTGGATAAAAAATGGATCTTTTCTCTTTTAATCTTCATGCAACCGACCCGGAAACAAAAGCGAGGGCTGCAACATTTAAAACTGCACATTCAATAATTGATACTCCGGTTTTTATGCCTGTAGGGACTCAGGCTACAGTTAAAGCACTTTCTCCGGCAGAGCTTGAGGAGGCTGGATGTCCTGTGATTCTCGCTAATACCTATCATCTTCACTTAAGACCCGGTGATGACTTGATAAGAGAAGCGGGTGGATTACATAAATTCGAGAACTGGAACAGATCTATACTTACAGACAGTGGCGGGTTTCAGGTTTTCAGTTTAAGGGATATTTCTAAAATTACCGAAGATGGGGTAACATTTCAATCTCACATAGATGGTTCTCGCCATTTGTTTTCACCGGAACGGGTTATGGAGATTCAGCATAATCTGGGTGCAGATATTATAATGAATTTTGATGAGTGCCCGCCATCGGATGCAGAACCGGATGCAATCGAAAAAGCTGTTGAAAGAACAATCCGGTGGGCATCACGATGCATTGATGCGCACGCAAAAACACCTTTTCATTTCGGGTATCCTTCTGCCTTATTCGGTATTGTTCAGGGAGGGACTTTGTTTGAACTGCGCCAGCGATGTGCCCGGGAGCTGGTGGCAATGGATTTTACAGGATATGCTCTGGGTGGACTTGCTGTAGGCGAAAAAATCGAAACTACATATAATGTAGTAGACTATTCTGCAGAATTATTACCTGAAAATAAACCCAGATATCTTATGGGTGTTGGAACTCCGGTGGATATTCTGGAATGTATCAGCAGAGGTATCGATATGTTCGACTGTGTGCTTCCTACCCGTAATGCAAGAAACGGTTCTGTATTTACTTCAAGAGGGAAAGTAAATATCAGAAACGCATGTCATACAAGAGATTTTGATCACCCGCTTGATCCGGAATGTTCCTGTTATGCATGTAAGAATTTCAGTGTGGCATATATCAGGCATCTTTATATGGCAGGAGAGATTCTGGCCCTGCGGCTTTTGACTCTTCATAATGTGAATTTTTATATGAATCTTGTCAGAAAAGCAAGGGAGAAGATTATTAAGGCTGAATTTAACAAATGGAAAAAAGAGATGGTTTCGGCTATGAATGATAACAGGTAAATCTGTTGAGAATGCCTGGCTAGAAAAAGCAGGATAGAATTGCTGGCCAGAAAATAATTCTGATTTGAACTTTAGTTGTGTTATCTGACACTGTCTGGAATAAGGATGGTGTGTTTGTATCAAAAATGTAATTTTGTACAAATGTGATATTTTAATATAATCTGAATCATGCGGTTACTTAACGTGAGTTTTTACTGTTTCTCCAAAATGTTGTTTTTACAGGCTCATTGAGAACAGGTCGTCTCTATTCAGGTATACTGGATTTATCCGTTATGGTAAAATTGTTTGATGAAAATGTTCTGTAAAGAGGTGGTAATGTCTGAAGAATTGCTTCATAGTGTATCTGTTGCTCTTGGTGATTGTATAAATCTGAAACGTCACGAAAACATGTTAATACTTTGTGATCCGTTTTGTTTGCGTATCGGCGAGGCTTTTTATGCGGTTGGTCGCGAAAAATGTAAAGAAGCTGTTCTGGTGATGATCACGTCACGTAAACTTGATGGCAACGAGCCTCCCTATCCTGTTGCAGAATGGTTGGCTCAATTTGATGTTGTTGTTATGCCATCCTTGAAATCACTGATTCATACCGATGCCTGCCGATTGGCAACCGAAAGGGGAACACGTGTTGTTTCCATGTCCGGGGTCACAGAAGAAATGTTTGTCAGGACAATGAAAGCAGACTGGCGAAAAACAGGGGCATGTACACGAAGTGTCGTTGCAAAATTAAGCAGCACTCAGACAATAAGGGTTACTACGAAAGCTGGAACTGATTTAAGTTTCGGTATTGAAGGGAGAAAAATATTCGTTGATGATGGACGAATATCATTCAAGGGTGCTTTTGGTAATTTGCCTGCAGGTGAAGCTGTTCTGGCGCCAGTCGAAGGAACTGCTCAGGGCAGGCTGGTTATAGACAGCTCGTTTTCTCTTTGCAATGGAAAGCCTGAATCACCGATAGTATTGGATGTCAAAGATGGACTTGTTAACAGGGTCGGGAAACATGAATGCTCTGATGAACTGGAAAAGCTGTTTGTAAAGTATCTTCAACCATTGCGCACCCTGGCTGAGTTCGGTATAGGTACTCTGGATACAGCACAGCTTTCGGGCAACGTGTTTGAAGAGATGAAGGCCAGGGGAACGGTTCACTTTGCATTAGGTAATAACATGCTGCTGGGCGGAACTGTCAGAGTGCCTGTCCATCTGGATGGCGTGACTTTAAAACCGGATATATGGCTCGACGACAGATTGTGGATTAAAGACGGTGAACAGGTTTGATTGTATGAGTAAAGATTATGGAAAACAGATAAACAAAATTCTGGAGTATATCGACCGTCATGGGGTAGTTGACAAGGATTCCATCATGCAGCGAAAACCTAATGTCAAAAAAATCCGGACACGAAAACGGGCTCCAAGAATCACACTCGATCTTCATGGAATGAAAACCATTGAAGCGCAACAAAAGGTAAGATTAACATTTGAAAGCAGTAGAAATAAAGGAATCAGGGAGATCCTGATAATTCATGGCAGGGGTTTTCATTCCGATCCCAATGAAGGGCCGGTGCTTAAAAAACTGGTCAGGGAGATGCTTGAGAATGAATTAAGATCTCTGGTGCTTAAATTCCAGACTGCTGTTCCACGTGACGGCGGGGAGGGTGCTACACTGGTGTACTTACGTTAAAACAAATCCGTTCTGTCGGCGTTTTTACCGCCATTCGTTTCTCTTGATGTCTGTAATACATCTTTCACCGCTTCCGTCCGTATTTATCCGAAACAGTTTTCTTTTATCATTCCTGTATTTGCGTGTAAACAATATTTCTTCAGATCCTCCAATAACGATACCTTCCGGATCAATATCATCGTATATTCCTGATTCATTACTGGTAAATTTTCTGAAACGGTACGCTTTTGTGTCCACTCTGGTCAGGAATTTATTACTGATACCGCTAGAATAAACAATCGTACGTGAATCTGAAAGCCAGCAGAAACTGTTTATGTCTGAATTGGCTGTGATCTGCCTGTGTTCACCTGTATTGCGATCGAAAATCCACAGGTCAAGTTTACCGCCAAAATTTGCCCTGTCGGAAAGGTATGCTATTTTTATGTTATCCGGACTGAATGAAGGGGCTGTGTGGATACCGTTTACGTCTGTGATCCGGATCGGGTCTTCTCCATTGAAATTCGTAAGGAAAATATGATTGACACCTCCAGAATCGGAGCAGAAAACCATACGCGATGTATCATGGGAAAAGTTCATGCTGTGCTCGTCCGATCCTTTCCATGCAACTACAGGTATGGCATGTCCTCCGTCTGTCCTTACCTTGAAGATATCGGTTTCGTTTTTATTGCATGACAATGAACCGGAGAAATAAACCCATTTTCCGTCAGTAGAAAAAACTGTCCGCGTTGCATGAATGCTGTCTATTGTAACTTTTTTTCCTGTGTTGATCAGATCATGTATCACCAGTGTATGGCACTCTGTGTTTTCTTCTGTATAAGCAACTTTTGATGAAACGAAAGATAACGAAACATTGGAGCAGTTGATGTTTTTGGGTGATAAACGAAAATCAGCCTGTTTTTTGGGTAGCTTCAGATAAATGCCGTTATGACTATCCCTGTCCGACTGAAAAACAAAAGCTCCTTCAGAATTTTCCCGGCTTAGCTTCATGTCTGTAATTCCATGTTTTTCCAGTTCAATTTTTACCCCGATATTGTCTGCGAGTTCTTTTATCACCGGATCGGATTGAATGTCTGATGTGATCGGGATAATTTTGTTTTCTGCCGAAATCAGTTTTTTCTCTTCATCAAAACGCATAATGAGATTACCGGCATATTTTCCTTCTTTCCCGCAAGAAAGTAAAATGGTATTTCCGATTTTTACAGGTGATACAAAGTGATGATCGAGATTGCTGCATAAGATAATGTCTGCGTTTTGCAGATGTGGTGCAGCTTTACGGATATTTTCCCACGAACTGTTGGTTACTGCGATACGCAGGGCACATGAGAGTGCTTGTGGTGACTTAAGTTTATTTTGATCAAACCGCGCAGGATCATCACACAGGATATCGTCTGGCAGCAATGCAACATAAATCCGGTATTTGTCCTTTTCAAGAACAGTATAATCTCTTTGTGGTTTACTGTTATGTATGATTGAACTTTTGGCATTCAGGTTCAGGAGACTGGAATGCAGAGCTGTAGCGACATGGTTAACATCTGCAACAATCGCATCAAAATCCATATATTCATAATAGGATTTTACCAGTTCAATTCTTGATGGGTGAGGGTCAGGGGAGAGTGGATTCCCGCTTTCAATGGCAAATGATACCGGAAACTGATTGCGGATATTTTTAACTGCTGTTGCCAGCCGGTCTATGCCGCCGTAATCATCCGGTTTTGTGGATGGAATGAGTTGCCCTCTGAGATTGCCGGTATAAACAAGTGCGATCTCTTTTTTCTCGTTTCTGAGTATTTCGGAATTAATCCTGTGTAACAGGGTATGTGCTTCCCAGAGATTGGGATCGAGCCGGATTGCTTTTTTCAGATACAGGGTTGATAATCCGTATCTGTTTTTCCTGAAATGTTTGAGTGCGATATCGTAATAATCTTTTGCAGTTCTGGGAGAGATCTCTTCAAGCTGTATTTTCATGGTTGCAGACCAAACTGAACCTAACTCTCTGGATTGTGATCTCCACCCTGCATCAATACCATAGACACCTTTATGGAATCCGATACCCAGTCCTAATCCTTCAGATGAAGGAGAGGTGCCGAAATCGTGTTCATAACCTGCTCTGAAATAAAAATATCTGGCAGCTTCAATCTCGGTACTGATACCTGCGGCTAATGGGTAATCTGCTGTTTTGTTTAATCCGATACCGATATCAAAATTGAAAAATGAGGTTAAAGGAAGGGTTGTGGGTAGTGGTGAAAACAGCATCGAGAGTCCTGTTTCGAGGGGGAGGTGTTCTCTGGTTGTTCCGTAGGAAATTCCGGGACTGAAATTAGCGCAATAGATTCTGGAACTGATCCATGGGGTGCCGATAAAAAGAAGATCAAAAGTACCATTTACGGTCCTTGCAGAAATGTGGTCAAGGCGGCTTTCGATATATGAGACTGCAAGTCCGGCATTGATTTTTTTGTTCAGGAATGATCTGGCGAAAGTGGCACCTGCAGAGAATTCAATCATTTTGGGGTTTGATGGTTGTTCATTGATATCCCTGGCATCATTTATTGAACCGGGAGTAAAAACCTGTGTAAAAAAGCCGTAAGTGCCGATATCCAGAACAGGGAACAGGGCTGCTCCATACTCCTTTCGAAGCCCGAAGAGCCACTCTGTGTGGCTTAGGGCGAAAATATATCGGTCGAAAAGGGCAGAATTGGCAGTAAAAAGGGGCAAGTCTGTTGCGTCCATTGAGCCTGGTGAAGAGGCTTTGCCGCGTGCAATATTAACGGCAGAAACGGGAATAGTCAGAAAATTGCATGTTGTATGACCACTGTTTTTACCATAAATATCGGTCAGCCAGCGAAAATATGACGCTGAGGAAATGGAAATTACGGTTAACAGGATCAACAAGATGATATGAAACCTATTCTGCATTAAAATAAGATTATCATATACTGCCGATTTTTTCCATAAATAACATTCGAGGTGGAGATAGGGAACAGGGTGGGCAGTGAGATTTAAGGACTGGGAAAAAAAAGTCTAAGAATAAAACCCAAATCGCAACAGGAAAATGTCTGAACCTCTGATTGTACCTGATTAGGATGATTAAAACAATGATTGATTTTTTTGATTATTTCCGATTTCCTGTAAACAGAACTATACACAGGTTGCCACACGCCCACAATATCAATATATTGTTCTATTCCTGTTTCGTATTTTGAGTTTTCCTAATCGTTTTGTTTCGAATTTTTATTAGCTGCTGCGGGGGACGTGTGCGCTCGGCGGACATGATGATTCTCTGTAAATTCATTATTTCTTATATAAAAGAATTTTTAAGAGTGGTAGTAAAAATTAACTATACGGGCTTTCGCGCCCGGACGACGAGTTCCTTTTTCCAGGGCAAAAAAGGAACCAAACCGCAAAATTATATAATATAGCAAAGCCGAAGGCTAAACTCCTTACGGTTAAAGAATGGCAATGACAAAATGCCCTGGGAGCGGCCATGTTTCGCTAATCACCTGCTAATAAAAATAGTAAGTAAAGGTTTTATGGGTTTAAACAGTACGCAGCTTTTAAACTCGCCCGCTCTGAAGACAGTTTGTAAACTCGCTCAATAGGTAAATTAAGACAGCGGGACTCAAACAGTAAAAGCTGCTTTTCTTATGTGCAGGTGCTGCTCAACATAAAGGCCGCGGAGGGCCTGAATATTCTTCATCCACTGAAGTGGATATCGATTTGATAATATTGTTTTATTAAAAAAAATCTCAAATAGTATTACATAGAAGGATGTTTTTTCGGGGCGAACGGCAGTGAGCCCCATACGAATTTGAAGTTAGTATGCAGGATTCCGCCCCAATCACTGGCGATGAGCGCTTTTCGGCCGCTCTTGTTTCTGCGCTTATTGTTCGAGTCCGCGAGTTTATAAGCGCTTCCGCGGGCGACAAGTGCGAATGTTAAAGCCAGTGTGGGGCTCTCAGGGCGTTCTTTCCCCCTTTCTTTCGCCCTGGAAAGAAAGGGGCCGTCGGAGACATCCGGGCTTTCGCGCCCGGACGACGAGGTACTTTTTCCAGGGCAAAAAAGTACCCAAACCGCAAAATTATATAATATAGCAAAGCCGAAGGCTAAACTCCTTACGGTTAAAGAATGGCAATGACAAAAGTGCCCTTGGCGGCCATGTTTCGCTTATCACCTGCAAATAATAACAGTAAGTAAAGTTTTTAGTGATTTAAAAAGAAAGCGTCTTTTAAACTTGCCCGCTCTGAAGACATTTTTAAACTCGTTTAATAGGTAAATTAAGACAGCGGGACTCAAACAGTAAAAGCCGCTTTCCTTAGGTGCAGGTGCTGCTCAACATCACGGCCGCGGTGAACCTGTGTTTTCTTAATCCACTGAAGTGGAAAAAGTATGAAAGTTTACGAATGTGGAAATTACCATCTTAAACATTACTATCCTGCTGTCCCCCGTCTCCCTGCGGGAGAAGGGGGACCGGGGGGAAGAGGTCGAAGAAAATTCCAAATCTCAATAAGAAGTAAAATATCAAACAAATCCCAAGCAATAAAAAACCAAATTCACAAACCCGGATTAAGCGACATCTTATTATTAATTGTTCAATTCATTAATACGGGAAAGTTTGTAATTTGTATCTTATTATTTACGCTTTTATCCGATTGTTTGTAATTTTAATCCTATTGTTTCTGATTGGTTCCCGATTTCTCTTTAATTCTGAATTATTCACAGGTTCCCACACGCCCCCAAACAGGAGTTGCAGAGCTGCAATAAACTGCCGCGGGGGTCGTGTGCGCTTGGCCATGATGATAAAAAAGATCAAGAGCCCGGCTTCGGATTTACAAAGCCGGGGCTTGGAAACTATCGAATCAGCATGATCTTTGTTGATGCTTTTCCTGATGGTGTGCGGAGCTGAGCCAGATAGTGGCCTGAAGCAGGAATTATCGAACGTATATCCATGGTTTGTATTCCAGAAGAGACAGAATTAATCTGGTAAACTTTTTTCCCTGAAAAAGTAAAAATATCAAGGTGAACATTTTGTTTTACAGGAGTATACACAGATAAGAGACCCTTTACTGGATTGAAATCAAGTGCAGGTTTCTGAAGAATTATATGCTTATTACCTGTTGATATTTTTGAGTCAAGTGAAGGTTCTTTGCCGTAAGGATAGACAAATCTTACATCCTCAAGCCATGCTTGCTGCTTTGGGCTCCATTGCCATTCTGTTTCACTTTCGAGTAAACCTTTTTCATTATAGGAATAGACTTTACGGGTATCGAAATTACAGCCGATTTCGTAATCAGTTAAATACCCGCAGCAATCATGATTGTCTTCACCCATATAGCACTGTTCGATCTCTTCAATAATTCTGTCTGAATTATCCAGATGCCCAATTCTTCTTGAGCAGGAATACCATTCATTTGTTTCGTCGTCGAGAATTTCCTCAAGGCAAATAATGATATTATCTGTACTGTCTTTTACAGAAAATCTGTTAAATGGTTTCCAGCTATCATTTTGACAGTCAAAATAGAATTCTTTGTAAAAGGGTTCCTGAAATGGTGATATTAAAGTATCTTTGCTGCCTTCACCAAACCATTCACCGGTTTCTTCATCTAACGATTTTTCGAAGAATGATTCTAATATAGTTCCGTTTTCAAACCAGTATTCCTCTGCATATTCATCAATAATCTCCCACTTTGAAGTTGTGGGGTTCCATTCGCATTCACTGCCAATGTATCTGGTTATTTTGCTGTTATTGAGATATTCGACGAATTCTATTGTACCTTCACCTTCCCACTCCTGTAAATCCGGATCAAACCACATGTCATAATAGCTGTATTGTGCATGAAATGAGTTGTCGGAAAAAATAAATTTATCCAATTCCTGTAACTTCCATTCGCCCTCTATATCGACCAGTATACTGTCGTACAGGACAAAATCATTTTCCATGTAACGGAAAACTTTATAAACACCTTCATACCACGTATCTGAATATGAATCCCACTCGTCTACACGATACTCTATAGTGTCATTTAAATTGGATTGTCGAATCCAGCGAGTCTTGGACATCTCGGATGAATCTATTGTTCCTTCCTGTGTAAATATCAGGTACTGGTAACTGATAAACCCATCATCAGTCTCTTCATTGGCAGTAAAATAAAATCTTTTGGATGTTTCACTGTATGAAGCGTCCCGGAGAGTGATTTCATTTCCATTATTATCTAAAGTATCTATTTTGCCGCAACTCATGTATGAAAGTTTCCATGATTGACTGCTGTTATCCCAGTCCCATTCTGAAATTCCTCTCCTGGTTAGATCCTCCGGATAAATAATCTCCCATTTAGTGTCGTTTACCCACTTGCTGCCATCCCAATTCTGAGATTGTTCAAATGATGGTTCCAGTTCTTGACCAAATATGGTGCCTTTTGTACTGTAGACAATCGAATCCCGCCTTACTTTTTCCCATTCCTGGCCGTTCCATCTTTCCTCAATATACACCTCAGAAACGGTATTGGCGGCTGTTTGTCTTTTTGCCAGACTGTGGTTTATCTGTTTGGATTGTAATGAAATATTTCTTTTTTTTAGATTCCGTAATTTTTCAATACGATATTTCATTACATTTTTTTGGGCTTGATTTGGTGAAAAAGAGGCAAAGGTTTGGGTTGTCATGGTTAGAATGAAACACATAAGGACGGAAGTAAAAAGCTGTCTGGTCGAATCCATATTAGAACTCCTTTTATAATGTCATTTGGTATTTGTTATAATAACATTTATATAAGTATAATACAAGAAAAAATCGTATAGAGATTATATTTACGTATAAAATGATAATCTTTGTCATAGATACAATTGTCAATTCAGATAGAATATAAGTATTGGGAAAAGGAAATGATCGCGGAGCGTGGAGTTCAGATTGCGGTAGTGGAATAAGGGCTCTTTTCATGCGAGATGGGGGATTTAAGGAAGAATTCAAAGAAAAAAATCCAATTTTATTTTTCAACTCTGGAGATTACATCGGGTTCAGGGATAATTATTCAGCAATTCTGCTGCACACAAAAGGGTAAACATTTGTTTATGGCAGAGAAAATGCATGATAAAATATTCATTATAAAGGTAAGCAATGGAAAATCGGTCAATAATTAACGTTACCTGATGGAGAAAATCATGATCCGGTTAATATCGTTTTTACTGGTAGTTTCAACAGCTTCTGAAGCATTTGGTGGTGACAGCATAACAGTTCAAAAGCTGGTAGATCTTGAAATGAGGCTTGATTATCTTGAAAAAATGGAAAACATACGAAAAACTGAATTTGCGAATTTTGAAAAAAGCGCAAAAAA
>Ga0209723_1001406_pt1 | contig 37545 bp, 24 predicted proteins | sample BiotimSIPDNA_2_FD_185750 | JGI IMG/M metagenome (GOLD analysis project Ga0209723, IMG submission 185750) | Anaerobic biogas reactor microbial communites from Washington, USA - Biogas_R2 time_0 SIP DNA (SPAdes) (version 2) | ecosystem: Engineered > Bioreactor > Anaerobic > Unclassified | place... | reverse complement strand
GTTGCACCAATATAAGTTCTAAGATTAATTTAATGTCATAATTTAAACTTTGTATCTCATTGATATTCTGAGTTTAATGACAATAATAAATAATCAATTATAAATTATAAATTACTTATATTGGCTGCTACCAAAGGCTACACGATAACACCCGGCTCAGTTTCTCATAGGCTCGCACAGGTTTTTAGTTTTACACTTGGCAACTAAACCAGCCAAGCCACCCAAGGACGTCATAATCCGGCAGCTAATATGTAGGTTGAATTTATTCGGCGCCGGGAAACGTTGGGTTATTTGCATAATAATTTGGTTTAGTTTGTTGTTTGTTATCGCAATAATAATAATAATCCGGTCAAACAATTTACCAAAATAATTTTTATTTTTTTGACCAATGAGTTGAAATGCTTAGCCTGCGGCTGCCTATACGAGTGAACTCGTGCTGGAGGGGGCTGATAATTACAACGGTTTTTTATTTGCAATAAGTTTTAGAACATCCTTGTAAAGGTCACTGAAGGTAAAATTGGAAAAAATGAAACCTGCTTAATCGTCCCCTTATATTTGTAGTAATAATAGACATTCTTATGGTTGTAAATATTGTAGATCGAAAAATCCCAACAATTTGTTTTTCCATTTTTTTCTGATTTAATCTGGTAAGCAATGTCGAGATGATGAAATGTTGGCATTTTCAGGTTATTAACACCTGACATATATTTTCTAGTAAAAAAACTATTGTCTTCTCCATAACCATAAAACGGCAGACTTACTGCATGATACTCCTGAGTTGGAAATGAGACGTAGTTTCCTGATAGCAATACAAAAGAAGCCGAAACCGAATGTTTTATTTTTTTATTTCTTTTCTCCCTTTCTAATAACAGATAATTTGCAAACAGTTTAAGTTGATTCCTCCGGTCATAATCATAAGGAAATGGCTTACCATTATTTAAGTCGGCAAAAATCCGGTTGCTCCACGATATTGTGTACGATGCCCATCCTGTTAATTCCCCTTTCTTTTTTTCAGCAAACAGTTCAACTCCATAAGCATCACCTTTTCCTGTTGTAACATAATTCTCCCACGAATGTCCCATTAATTTGTAGAATTCTGCTCCTTCTATGTAATGTATAACATGCTTCATACTTGTATAATAACATTCGACAGAAAAGTTATATTCATTGCTTTTTTGATAAAACAGCCCAGTAGAAAACAGATTTGACGCACCCGGTCGAATTTTTGCTGTTGAAGATACCCACATATCAACAGGTACGCCAATGCTGTTATTATTGAGCATGTGCAAAAACTGTTTCATCCTTGAATAAGATGCTTTTACCGTATAATGAGGACTGAAATGATAACTTACTATGATACGGGGCTCTGCTCCAAAATAATTAGCTCCTCCTTCATAATACCAACTTCCGCGTAACCCATAGTTTAGTTTTACTTTTTCCGATAAAATACAATCGTCTTCATAATAGCTCGTTAAAGTCGAGCTATTTATATACGCATCTTTATTTAAAGAAGTTAAACTATCTCCGTCTTTAAATTCAATGATCTCTGGTGAAAATTTCCGCTTTGAGAAATGATAGCCGAATTTCATTTCATGAGATTCCGAAGGTGAATAATTGAAATCTGACTTAAAAGAATAATCATTCAAATCGTTATAAACTCGCTGATAACTATTGGTTTTCTTGTCTATAGTATTCTTTTGTTCCTGAATATACCTGCTTAAATAAACTGAAGTATTAACAAACAACCGGGAGTTGGAAATGTGGTTCCACCGAAAAACTGCTGTTTGATTTTGCCAACTGAATCGATAATCCAAATTATCATCTTTGTCTATAAATCCTTTGCTTTTATGTAAATAAGCATCCCTGCCATTATAGAAACTGAGGAAAACTCTATTCTTATCATTTATTTTCCAGTTGAGTTTTCCATTGATGTCCCAAAACCCATAAGTTATTTTTTCATCATAATTCATCATTTGCCCCAAATGAATGGGTAAGTCTAGCCACGTACGCCTTAATGCCAATGCATATGAAATTTTTCCTTTTTTTAGCGGGCCTTCCAGATAAAGCCGACCGGCCATTGTTCCAAGGGAGAAGATCCCTGCTTTTTTATTTAAATTCCCTTCTTTAGTGGTTATATCCAAAACCGAAGACAAGCGATCACCATACCTCGAAGGCAAACCGCCTTTGTAAAGCGTTGCACTATTGATGATGTCAGAATTAAACGTTGAGAGGTACCCAAACAGGTGGTTTACATTGTATACCGGTACGCCATCTAATAATATCAATGTTTGATCAGTGCTTCCACCACGGACGCTTATTCCTGCTTTCCCTTCGGTTGTCATCGAAACTCCGGGTAGCATTTGTATTACTTTTAATATATCTGCTTCTCCCAACATCGAGGGGATTTGTTTTAGTTGTGCAGCTTGAAGACGGTACATGCTCATCGAGGGTGATAATAAAAATTCCTGCCCCCTTTTTTCAGAAATCACCACTTCCTCCAACAGATTATTGGTATTCAAAGCAATATTAATAAGCGTATCTTTTTTCAACTGTATCGTGACTTCTTTCTCATTATACCCTACGTATTTTATGCTCAATTGGCGTTGACCTTCAGGGAGGTGCAATTGAAATAATCCATACGTGTTGGTCATAGCTCCTGTTTTCGAGGTGTTATCCCAAATAGTTGCGCCAACTAAAGCTTCTCCGCTATTCAAATCTGTAACATATCCACTAATACTGTGTTTTTGTCCAAAAAGAAATTGTGCTGAAAGTACCATCAGGATAAGGAGGATAACTGCCTTTCCGGTAATTTGCTTTTTAGTTTTTGAGAATGTTTTATTCATAACTAAAAAGTTGGGTTTTTGAATTCATTGAACCTACTAAACCTAATCCACCTTTCACATTAGAGTAATAAACTACTGAACCTGAATATAAGGGGTATTGGGATGCTATCCATTCTGCATTCTCTCCTAGAATTGACGTTCGAATAAAACGTTCATAATGGGTGTCGGTTGCAAAAACTACAATCTCCGCTTTTTCATTATTATTAATACTACCAATGGCAAACCGGATAGTGTCATACTGCTCTTCTTTTGTATTAAGTATCCTAAGATAATAGCTATATGAGTATGGCAATGAGCAAAATACATCAGCTACTCTATTGAAATCATCCAACAGATATCCATTGGCATGTAATCCAAAATTAAAGGTTTTTTCTACTAAAATATCCCCTTCATAGGTGAGGTGATATGAAGCAATCCAGTAGGCAAAATTATCATCTGTATTGGTTTTTATATGGGCAAGATATTCACCGCATGGAGTTTTCAATGATTCAATAGAAACGGTTGGGATTGGCGGAATTCGTGTAGATCCGTTTAATGTGTCCGTTCCAACAATAGCTGTGACCATATATTCATCAAAAGGGCATGGGGTATAATTCAAAAAATATTGTCCATTGCTGAAATATGAAAAAGTATCTGTAATTGCACCATTCGCAGATAAGAAAATTGTCGCATTTTCAATTACTTTCATTTCGAAACTGTCTGTTATTGGTTGAGACCAGCTTAATTCTGCCCAAATAGTATCTTTAGTCGCATCGAGAACCGAATTGAGTACAACCTGTTGTTTCCCTTCATCAATCTGCAATTCGACAGATTGAGAACAAGATACAGCAAACAAACCTATTGTGATCAGAAATAGAGAATCTATTAATATGATTTCCAATTTTAGTTTGGTTATCCATATTTGAAAGTTTTCAATAAGGAGCAGATTAATATAATATAATTTCATCCGAATATAATTTGTTTATAAAGGCCGATTGAAACTTGCATGTCCCGGTGCACATCAGGTTCATCCGAGTTTGTATTAGTAACGAACATACTCGTTTCATATTATGCTATGTTTAAGATTAATAGAGCTGTTTGAAAAGTAAAATAACCCCAAACTAATACGTTAATAGTTAGGTCATATTGTTAAGTACATTTCAAACAGCTCCATACAATGTTCTATATATTTGAATACGTTATTGTAGTGAGTTTATCAACTCCTCTCGAGTTAAATGTACAATTGAAACTGTGGATTCTGGGTTCAACGAAAGTCCAGTCATATTCATCGACAAAATAATAGTAATGAAATGTCATAGTTTGACCGTTTTTTGTTTCTCCTGATTCTTCGTATGGGAATACATAGTTATCGAGCACATAGTCTCCACCCTCTTTCTCTCTTACTAAAACATTGTTATAGTAAACATTTTTCCAGTGCTCAGGTTGATAATAATCAATATATTGGCTTCCATTATTAAGATAGTACATTGTCTCATTTTTATACCAACCCAAGAGTCCTTTTCTTTCCTGTTGTAATCTGACTTTCAATTCAAATCCAGCTTCCGTATATAGAACGGGGGGATTTGTAACCCCAGGGCCATAATAATTAAAACTGATTAATTGAAGCGAATACTTTAATCTTGACTTATTATCGGTACTATAAACAGTGCTTGCCAAAAGAGTACCCCATTGAAGAGACTTAAGCGTAGACTTATTGATTTCAGCTAATGGGTAAAACTCTTTAACCCTGTCTTTATCTTTAACCAATGAGTTGATATCTATTAAATCTTCAATCTCTCCATTATTAATAATTAGTTCTCGATCTTTTTCAAATTTAAATAATTTGTCGCCTATTTTCATTACTCCGTCAACAGTTAAAACCCTATCCCAAGCCGTTGCGTAAAAAGATAATCTTACAGATCCATCTTCTTCAAAAACAATTTTATTGGAATACTTTTGTTTTAGTAGTTCAAATTCTTCAACCGTTTTGAGGTTTTCTATTTGATCACTAACTAATGAGATGTAAGTCTGAGCAGATTGAAAATTCATTTGGTTTTCCCATAGAAGAAATTCATCATCGGTCATTTTCTCTAAAAGGTCACTATTTCTTTTAAAACTTTCTTGATCTTTAAATATTAAATAACCATCTGGTGAGAGAATTACATCTTTGTTTTGATTACTGGGTTTTATTATCAGTTTATCCTCATTGTTTGACTCACTTGGCAGATAATCAGAGTCCTTTTCGCATGCTGTTATTAAAAAACAAAATAAACCAATTAACAAATATAATTTTTTCATATTTTTACTTTTTTAATTCCCGAGCGGTAACTCGGTGTAATTGAATATTTTATACTCTAAAGGCAGCATTTGTTTGGTTTTTCCGGGCCGTGCTGCCTTTTTTATTTGCGTTGCACCAATATAAGTTCTAAGATTAATTTAATGTCATAATTTAAACTTTGTATCTCATTGATATTCTGAGTTTAATGACAATAATAAATAGTCAATTATAAATTATAAATTACTTATATTGGCTGCTACCAAAGGCTACACGATATCACCCGGCTTAGTTTCTCATAGGCTCGCACAGGTTTTTAGTTTTACACTTGGCAACTAAACCAGCCAAACCACCCGGGCACACCATAGCGCGGCAGCTATTATATAGGTTGAATATATTTGGCGCCAGGAAGCATTGGGTTATTTGCATAATAATTTGGTTTAGTTTGTTGTTTGTTATCGCAATAATAATAATAATAATTCGGTCAAACAATTTGCCAAAATAATTATTGTTTTTTTGACCAACGAAAGGTTGTCGGTGATAAAAAGCAGGAAATATGAAGTAGCAAGAGGTAACAGGTACAAAAAGAAAAAGGAAGGGGTAACCCTTCCTTTCATTTCTTTTATCTTATTGTAAATAAGAGTGCTGATTTTTCCTGTGAATTAGTGACTTCTGAAGTTCCACTTAGAATTGTCGCTATCCATATCAAACGGGGCAAGGGTAGGGGTGCTGTCGCCCGACGATACCAAAGCCAATTTTTCTTTCGAGTTAGGAACAACCTTAGGCATGATCCGATAGGTTCCATCGGTCAATTGGTCAATTCTCCACAATTGTTCGGGAGCACCTGTAAATGCTGGAACGGTAATTACTTCGGCATCGGCTGTTGCAGCTAAGGCACGGTCTGTACCGGCAATAACAATTTTATAGTATGGGCCGCCTAAGTAGCCACCGGCTTCGGGAACTGCAGTAATGGTCCATTTTTGATGCGGGCGGAACATATAATCGCCAATTCTTACCCCAATGTTGCCTTTAGGCCAAGTGCCAATTACATCTTCTAATTGTTGCGAAGGCACAGGTTTTATGGGTTCGTCGTTGTTACGTCCGAATCCGCGCATTCCACCGGCCATACGCACAAAGTCGACCACTAATTCCAATGCATATCCCCTTCTTTCCGATTCAATTTCGTAGGTTCCTTCTTTGAAGTTATCGCCAGCTACAGGCCATCCGTTTTTCCACAGTAAAGGACGGATTCCCAATACGCTGCGTCCGCTTTGATCTAAGTCGGCTTCATAGTGGCACGACATTTTTTCTACGCCATCTTCAAGAATAGTGCGTCCGAAATGGCCGGGTCCGGTTACTCTTCCGCCAGCTGCAACTACCATTTTGCCACCACCTTTTATCATGTCTCTTCCCATGTTATCGAGGTAAGGGCCGGTAATACTTTTCGAGCGGCCAACAACAATATTGTATGTTGAGTTGGCACCATCGCAGCAAGTTCCGTGTGTGCCAAGAAGATAGTACCATCCGTCGCGGTATTCCAAATCGGTGGCTTCACAGTCAATAGCAATATCTATTGCCTTATTGCCTTCAACTCGTTTTCCTGTTTTCGGGTCGAGTTCTACAAGGCGGATAAACCCAAAATAAGTACCATACGAGCACCACAAGCGGCCTGTAGTTGGGTCGAGAAGCAGCCCTGGGTCGATGGCGTCGCAATCTTCGTCACCGTCAGAAGAAGCTACTTCAATGGCTTCGGTATATTTGAAATCGGGTGAATTCGGGTCGAGGGTTTTGTTCCACATGGTAAGGATACGACCGTTATGACGGCCACCTAAACCTCCGCCGGTGGCACCATAAATAACAAGATAGCGATCGCCAATTTTTATAGCGTCGGGAGCGGCTCCACCACCAGGTCTTACTCCGCCTCCGTTCCAAGTCCAACCATCTTCTGATATTAAACCGCCGCCACCTGTTCCAAAGGTGTAATACTTGCCGTCACATTCCATAATAGTTGATGGATCGTGGATGAATGGTTTTCCGGTTTGCGCAATAGCAGTTCCGGCAAAAACTATTGATAATAGGGCTGTTGCGCCCAATATGTTGATTTTTTTCATTATTGTTCTATTTTCTTAATGATTGAGAAATGAAATGTACACTAATTTCATTCATTAGTAATAGTGATGTCTTTAATTGGCTGGCCATTTTCATCGAGGAAGCGCACGCAAAAATCGCTCATCCCAGGGCCATTGATTACTGCTCCCCTGATGATATTCTTTCCTTTTTTGAGGGTTAAGCGGGGCGATACACAATCGTCCATAACCATACGACGGTCACCTGAGAGCAAAAGAGCTTCTTTGCCGTTGAGCCACCACATCGATGCGGAATTTGAGCCTACAGCCATTCGTACATTTTTCATTTCCTGCGGGCAGTTTACAACGGTTACAGCCCAGAACAGCACTCCGTACATCTGCTTTTCAAGGCCTGAGGCAAAACGGAATAGTTTAACATTGAATTTTTTACTTTCCAACGCGTGCCAAGTAAGTTCCTGTTCACCAACTTTTACCTTTTCCCCATTTTTGGGAACTATAGTAAATTGGTTTGCGAAATACAATGTGTCAAAAGCATTTCTTAAGTAGCTATCTACGAAAACAGTATTGCCACGATTAGGCTTGTTAATTGGTTCCAATAACGACCAACGTTGGATAAACCCATCGGCATCCGGCGTCATTTTTTTGGTGCTCGCCGGCGAGAAGTACTCAGTGATACTTGGTTTTGTACCACTTTGGGCCGAACCGTTCGTGGTTCCCCCTTGTGTTTCGGAATACCCATGTAACCCTAGTCCTACCAGGATTAATGTGCTTACCGAAAGAAAAAATGTTTTGGTTTTAATGTTCATAGTGATCATTAATTTGTTACGATTGTTAAAAATATTGTTGAGTGAAACTACAAAACTAAAAAAAGAATTGCCAATTGGAACAAAATATCTGCTTAGTTGCTTATACAGGCCAAGGTTTTTTTTCTGAATTGGAAAAATACACCGATTCGGTAGCTTATATTGGAGTCTTAAAAAGGAAAAACTGGTTCTTTGATGTTCTAGCCCAGCTTGCTTATTTTTTCTAGTTTATCGAAGTCGATAATCTTCATTTTTCTGCCGTCAATTACAATCACTTTTTCTTCAACAAAGCTCGAAAGTGTCCTGATAGCATTTGAAGCAGTCATGTTAGAAAGATTTGCCAGGTCGTCGCGCGAGATAAATGCTTTAAGGGTTTGTCCGTCAGACTCGAGACCATATTTCATTTTCAGCAGTATAAGCGACTCGGCCAGCCTGCCCCTGATGTGCTTTTGGGTAAGGGTTACGGTGCGCGAGTTCGAAAACCCTAATTCTTTGGCAAGTTTTACCATGAGCCGTAAGGCTACATCGGGGTTTTTAATGAACTTAGTGAAAAAGTATTCTTTATCAACAATGTAAATTAACGAATCTTCCAGTGCCATTGCTGAATCGTTGTGTAACTCGTTGGCAATTAGCGCTCTGTAGCTAACGAAACCTCCGGGTTTGACCATTCGTAAAATCTGCTCGCGATTGCCAACCCCTTCTTTGTATATTTTTACTTTTCCTTCTTCAAGGGTCATAAAAGCGGTAGGTGTTTCACCTTCGTGGTAGATAATATCGTTCCTGCTGACTTCAAGTTTTTGGATATGTTGTTCAATTTCAATCTTTTCTTCGGCACTTAACAGATTGAAAATCGATTTTCTCGGTTCATGAGAATTCATATTCAACGAATCATTTCGAAACATATCCCACTTTTTGTACGATTGAAGCCCAAAGTTAGATTTTTTATGTTGTAAAACATGTTTTTTGCACAAATTTTTGCACAGAAACCACTGTTGTCCGGTAAAGCTTACGAGATTTCTCCCTTCGGTCGAAATGACGGGGCATACATTGGTTTTGACATAGGAGGGGGTTGGTTGTGGCTTCGCTGCAACCAACCCCCTTATGATCAGTGCAATAGCTTGTCATCCCGAACGCAACAAAGTGGAGTGAGGGATCTCATATCGCAAATGATTTGTTATTTTTAATTTACCGGACAACAATGCACAGAAAATTATGTTTCACTATGCCAATGAAACAGCAACGGTAAAAAATCACTTTTTGCTACAAAAATGCGAATGGTGAAAGTTCTTTAGAACATCACACCAATAATAAGCCGTATCGAATTGATTTTCGATTTTTCGCTTAAGCCTTTAATTGTTGTGGCATCAACAAAGTAGTTGGTATACTGAAGACCAAAGTTTAAGGCAGTATTTCCTCCCACATCGTATTCGGCCCCTCCGCCAACGATCATTCCTACGTTGAAAAGCCGAATGGCATCGTTAACGTTTGACCCATCGAGTTTCAAGTCGCTCGATGTTCCTGATGCGCTGATGTTTATAAGGTTTGTAAGCCCGAATTGTCCATAATAGGTGAAGCGGTAAAACTGGTCGGAACGCAATTTGATGTTCAGTGGCAGTTCAATATAATTCACCCGGTATTTAATATCTACAGGTGTAGGCATCTCTTTGTCTCCCACCACGATGGGCTTTTCAAGGTTATAGCGCGCCTTGAACGAATGGTTGGTTATGAATAAGCCGGTGTTGAGAGCATAGCGTGTATTGTCGAAAAGGAAAATGTCGGCATCCAGACCGTACCTGATTCCCAACCCTATGTTTTCATTTGTTATATTCGACTCCGATGATTTAAGCCAGGATACTTGCGGGCTAGCCTGAAAACCGAGCTGCATTTTCTGGGCAAAACCTGCCGCACTAAGGGTTAAGAGTGCAGCAAAGAGAATAATTTTCTTTTTCATAATAGATAATTCATTAATTTATTGACATTTCTGATTATTGGAATATGTCTACAATTGCCAGTTTATTGTTATCTAAATACAATATTATGGAAAAATTGTTTCTGTTACTCACAAATTATACTCAAAAATAGCACAATTGTTGGTTTCTGATGTTGATTTTGTCCTTCTGTGAGGCAATGTGTCACCAACGAAATCCGTTTTTTCTTGTATGGCCATGCTTTAGTATCGAATTCAGGGTGTAATGTAAGTTGATCATATAGATAAAACTTTCTGTCGGAATTGAATACAATACTGTAAATTTGTGCCTGGTAATTTAATTTCAACCGAATATTTAACCACTATGACTGCAAAAGTACGAAGTCTTTTATTTACAGCAATTTTCATAATTGTGGTTCTCTTTTCTTGTAAACCCAACCCACTAAAAGTCGACGTTTCCGACATTGATGTTTCGTTGTCGGTTACCCGGCTCGAGAAGCTTATGTTTGGCGTTAACGAAGAGGAATTTGCTAAAAACATTGAGACGATCAAGCGCGATCATCTTCCTTTTTTCGACATTTATTCAAGTTATGTATTGAATATTGGAACGATGGAGTCGCCCGACTTTAATCAGGGCTTGCGCATGTTTGTAAACGACTCTGTTTTTTCACGGGTTGGCGACTCGGTTCTTTTGGCCTTTAAATCGATTGATAAACTTGAAAAAGAGCTGACCGAGGGCTTCAGACATTTTAAGTATTACTTTCCCAATGCCCGCATCCCTAATGTATACACTTGTGTTTCGGGCTTTACCAAGTCGGTTTTTATCTCCGATTATGGCGTTGGAATTGGGCTCGATAAGTATTTTGGGAGCGATTGTGTGTTCTATTCTTATCTTGGAGTGCCGGTCTATAAGCGGTACAATATGAACCCCGGCAAAATTGTTCCCGATGTTTTTTATTCTATGTATTTATCCGATTTTGTTTTCAGTGATTCGATAAATTATCTGTTGGCCAATATGGTGTATCAGGGGAAAGGTTTATATTTTACAAAAGCAATGTGCCCGGAAACACCCGACACTTTAATTATGGGCTACAGTTCGAAGCAATTAAAATGGTGCCACGAAAATGAAGGAAAAATGTGGACCTATCTTGTCGAGCGGAAATTACTATACGACAATGAACGTTTGACCCTTCAGAAATACATAGGCGATTCACCATTTACCACTACATTTTCGAGCGAATCGCCGGGACGGACAGGAAATTGGCTGGGGTACCGCATCGTGGAGTCATTTATGAAGAATAATCCGGATATAACACTCAATCAGCTGCTTGCTATGAATAATTCGCAGCAGATTCTTGCCATGTCGAAATATTTCCCTGATTAAAAAAATGTATCGAAAAACAATATGGTTTAGGTAACTTTGGGTAAAATTTTAGAGAAGATGGAAAAAAGACCAAAACGAATTGGGATATTGACCGCTGGGGGCGATTGTCCGGGGCTAAATGCAGCTATACGGGGTGTAGGCAAAACAGCCATTGTAGAGCACGGGATGGAAGTAATTGGTTTCGTCTCTGGGTATACCGGGCTAATACATAAAGAATATACAATGCTTGAGGAGTCGAAGCTCTCGGGCATTCTCACCTTGGGGGGAACAATTTTAGGTACGTCGCGAGAAAAACCGTTTAAAAACGATTTAAATAATGATGATATCAACAAGCCCGAATTGATCGTGAACAATTATCGGGAATTGGGGCTCGATTGCTTGGTGTGTATTGGTGGAAACGGAACAATGAAAACCGCTGCACGCCTTACCGATATGGGGTTGAACGTGGTAGGAATACCAAAAACCATTGACAACGATGTGTGGGGAACCGAAATCACTTTTGGTTTCGACTCGGCTATAGCCATTGCTACCGAAGCGATTGACCGCTTGCATACTACTGCCAACTCGCACCAGCGCGCCATGGTAATTGAAGTTATGGGGCACAGTGCCGGATGGATTGCCCTTTATGCCGGAATGGCCGGAGGTGGCGATGTTATCCTTATCCCTGAGATAGATTACAACATCCGTTCGGTATGTAAAAAAGTTGAAAAGCGTTTTGCCGAAAAGAAACCCTACTCTATTGTTGTGGTTGCTGAAGGAATAAAGGTTCCTTCGTCGAAAACGGCCGGAAGCTACATTTGTGAATGTATTAGTGAATATACCGGCGTTGAGGCCCGTGAAACCAGGCTGGGATATATTCAGCGCGGCGGCAGTCCAACAACTATGGACAGAATTTTGGCTACCCGCTATGGCTCGTATGCTGTTGAGATAATTGCCGAAGGAAAGTATGGAAAGATGGTCGCCATGAAAGACGGGCATTTGACAACCATCCCGCTCAACGAGGTGGAAAACAAACTCAATTTGGTCTCTACTGACCATCCTTTGGTGAAAATGTGCCGTAACATGGGCGTATCTTTTGGCGATGAATATTAAATCAAAAATGTTTTTTAACCTGAAGTGATATATTATATGAAATCATTCGTCTTGTTTTCGAAGTGGATGAAAATCATCTTTGGAACGGATTTTGATCTCAGATAACCATTCATTTGTACTAATTTTGTAAACTGTAAAAAAACAATAAGATTATGAAGCGTTTACTAACATTGGGAGCATTGATGTTCTCGTTTATTTGTTTGTTTGCTCAACCAAAAATGGAATTCAAATCGATTGAGCGTGACTTTGGAACCATTAAAGAAGATGCAGGGCTTGCCACTACAGTCTTCGAATTTAAAAACAAGGGTGACCAACCACTTATCATTAACAATGCAACAGCTACTTGTGGCTGCACAACTCCTGAATGGACCAAAGAGCCTATTGCTCCGGGCAAGTCGGGTTCGATCAAAGTATCGTACAACCCAAAGAACAGGCCAGGCCAGTTCAATAAAAATGTTAATGTATATTCTAATGCCGATCCTTCGACAGTAGTGTTAACCATAAAAGGGAAAGTTGAACCACGCGAGCTCTCAATCGAAGAACAATATCCACGCGAAATGGGCAGTATTCGTTGGAAAACCAATTACCTGACCCTTGGAACTGTGCTCAGCACGCAGGAAAAAGTAGATACCCTTGCATATTACAATTCAAGCTCAAAAGCTGTTAAAGTTGGCATTTACCGTGTGCCCGCCTATATGACTGTTACATTTGAGCCAGAAGTAGTTCCTGCAGGCAAATTTGGGAAAATGACCGTTAAGTATGATGCTAAACGCCGCAATGCTTTCGGAAATGTCAGCGACCGTATCTATCTCGATATTGACGGACAGAAAGATAACAACTTCTCGATAGGTGTTTCTGTAACCATAAACGAAGATTTTGGCTCACTTACTGAAGAGCAAAAAGCGAATGCACCTTCTGTAGTTGTCGAAAGCAATGTTTTTGACTTTGGAAACATTAAAGAAGGAGAAAGCCCATCGTATATGTATAAATTGACAAACACAGGAAAATCTGATCTGATTATCCGCAGTGTAAAAGCCAGTTGTGGGTGTACCGCTGTTAAAAATGAAAGCATTGTGAAACCAGGTGCCACCACTGACGTAAAAGTTACTTTTAATTCGAAAGGGAAACGTGGCCGTCAGAATAAAACGATTACTGTAATCACCAATGATCCTAACAACTCTACAATTCAGTTGCGTGTTATTGGCAATGTGTTGTAAGAAAATAGAAAGATACTACAAAGGAAGGCTGCCCGCATTGGGTGGCCTTTTTTATTTTCTGATGATTTGAATTAAGCCCGAAACACCCAGTTTAATAATGCTCGAAGGTGGCGGGGTGGTTGTTTCGTCTTGCCGGTATTGCACAATATAGTCGACCTTGTTTTTTATTTCTTCTGAAATTGAGGCAAAGTTGAGTGGCGAAGGTTGTCCGCTTATGTTTGCCGAAGTGGAGACCAGGGGTTTGCGCATGCGCTGTAGCAGTTGTTGTGTAAAAGCTTCGCGGGTAATCCTAATCCCAATGCTCCCGTCGGATGCAATAAGGTTAGGGGCTAGGTTTTTTGCATTGTCGTAAATTATAGTCGTTGGCTTCTCTGCAAATTCAATTAAATCCCAGGCAACTTCAGGCATTTCTTCAATGTATGAAAGGATAAAATTGGGATTTTCGAGTAACACCAGCATGCTTTTCGAATCTTCGCGCTGCTTTATCTCGTAAATTCTTTTAACCGCAGTAACGTTTGTCGCATCGCAGCCAATACCCCAAATGGTGTCGGTGGGGTACAGAATTATTCCCCCTTTTCTGACTGTTTCGAGAGCCTTGTTTATATCCTCTTTGAAGTCAATCATTTTGCAATAAGTTAAACGTCGAATTTTTTTAGCCCGTCGAAATCGAGGGTAGCAAAATAGTCGTCGATTGTTTCCCGGCGGCGAATTTGCACTACTTCGCCGTTTTCGCGCAGTAACAGCTCGGCCGAACGGGTTTTCCCGTTATAGTTAAAGCCCATTGAGTGGCCATGAGCACCGGTATCGTGAATCACAACGATGTCGCCACGTTTTATCTCGGGCAACAAGCGGTTTATGGCAAATTTATCGTTGTTTTCGCAAAGCGAACCTGTTACATCATACAAGTTGGTGTGTGGCTGATCTTCTTTTCCAAGTACGGTAATATGGTGGTATGCCCCGTATAGCGCCGGGCGCATTAAATTGGCCATGCTAGCATCGAGGCCAACATATTTTTTGTAGGTTTCTTTCAGGTGCAGCACTTTCGATACCAGAAAACCGAAAGGCCCGGTAATTGCCCGGCCCGATTCAAAATAAATCCTGAGGGGGGCTAAGCCGTTGGCTACAATCATCGATTCGTAGCGTTCTTTTATCCCTTTGCTTACCTTTTTCATGTTAACCGGCCTGTGTTCATTGCGGTAAGGAATTCCTATGCCGCCGCCCAAATTGGCAAATTCGAAACGGATGCCCAGTTCTTTGTGCAGGTCAACAATTAGGTCGAATACAATCTCGGCTGTTTCGATAAAGTAATCAGGATCGAGTTCGTTGGAAGCGACCATGGTATGAAGGCCAAACCGTTTCACTCCCAACGATTTCAGCTTCTTATATCCTTCGAAAAGCTGTTCACGGGTGAAGCCATACTTCGAGTCTTCAGGATTTCCAATGATAATGTTTCCACCCTTTAACGCTCCGGGGTTGTACCTGAAGCAAACCAGATCGGGCATCCCGGTGGTTTCGTTGAGGAAATCGATGTGGCTGATATCGTCGAGGTTGATAATGGCTCCAAGTTCAATGGCTTTTTTGAATTCTTCGGCGGGAGTATCATTCGAGGTAAACATAATTTCTTCGCCCCGCATGCCCACTTTCTCGGCCAAAAGTAGCTCGGCCATTGAGCTGCAGTCGATACCAAAGCCTTCTTTGCGCAGAATTTTCATTATGTATGGGTTAGGAGCTGCTTTTATGGCATAAAACTCTTTAAACCCTTCGTTCCATTCGAAGCACTGATTAAAATAACGGGCATATTCAACCATCCCTTTTTCATCGTAAATATGAAACGGGGTAGGGTATTTTTCAATTATTTTTTCAAGCTGTTCTTTCGAAAATGGCAATGTTTTCCCTTGCATAATGATATTCTTTTCGATTTTTTGGCAAAGATATCATTTTAACAATTTTATGCCGACCGGGGTCTTGAAGAAACCGAGAAGCACGTAAGAATTAAAGTTCGCGAAATACTGCACATTCTTTCTGCATGCAAAGCAAAAATTCCTTCTATTGCTATTTTAAGCGATTAAGGTATTTCTCCATTTCCCCGTTACGGATAACTTCATTCAATTTATCAATTCCTTCAGGCATCCTGTAAAAGGAGTCTTTATCATCTACATAGAACTCAACGAAAGGATTTTTATCTATTATCCTCGCTTTTAGTGAATCGGAAGGGAATACTCCATTGTATCTATATATCTCTTTAATAGTAATGTTCGAAAAGTAATCGGTATGCCAGATTTCAGATCCTTCTGCAATATAGCCTTGTTCAAGTTCCCATCGATAACGATAAATTGTGTCGTTATTATCAAAAATTAAGTCACCTGATGAAAAATCATGGGGATGTTCTTGAGGTTTACCCCATAGATTTACATATTCAGAATAATCGGCTTTGGTTTTGTAAATTTTAATATGAGTCCGAGGAAATTCAAAATCAAATTCTTTATAATCAGAGCAACTGGTTAGGAATAGGATTACTACTATTACGAAAATAGAGTTTGTTTTCATGTGTATTTTGCTTGCGCAGATCTTCGATTCCCGACAAATAGGGACAAGTTGTGTTTGTAACGATGTTCGTTTCATAAATGAAGTTTTTAGTGGTTTGTTACGGAATACATGTTACGTATTTTTTTGGCGAGGCATATTCATGGTAAATTTACTAAAAAAAAAGATAATGCCTGTTTTTGGTAGGTTTAAAATTGATTTATCGAAATAGTTCTCAAGTGCATTAGTTGCTATGGTATAAGTATTCAATTACATTGAACTATTCATTCATTTCTCAGCGCTTCAACCATTTTTAGTTGGCCAATTTGTCTTGCGGAAATACCAATGATCCAAATCAGGGCATTCAGGAAGATGATACCCAAAAGCAGGGCCACAAAGCCTGCTGATACCGGTTGTGCATTGCCGGTAAGTGTTGGCCAAACCGATACCAACGCTGAAACAAACCCCCCGGAAATACCAGCGACCAACAGGATGAAGTATTCATATACTACTGACAGGATAATTTGGTTTCGCGAAAAACCTACGGCCAGTAATAATGCAAGTTCAGACTGGCGCGATAGGAGCGAACGTTGCAATACAATGGCTAAACCTATTGTTCCAATGAGTAAGCCTAATGCCCCTAATGCCAAGAAAATAGACAGGTACGTATTTTCAATTGATTTAAAGGTTGCCAGCCGTTCGGCTGTTGGGGTCATCTCCCATCCGTTATCTTTAAAGTATAAGTTTAGTTCGTCGGCTATAGCTTCTTGATTTTCAATATTTGCATCGATAAGAAAAGCACTTGATCCGCTTGATGCAGGAAAGTTTTTCAAGAACCTCGACTGATCGATTAATACATTGCCTTGAAAGACCGAAGCGGAAAGCCCGGCCATCAATTTTATTTTAATTTCGTTTCCCGATGAATTTTGATACACGATGGTATCGCCAAGTTTTTTGCCCAGACTCCACACTAATACTGTTTGGTCGATTATAGCTGGTATACATTCTCCAATATCTTTTTTCAGAATTGGCCATGGGTTTTCTCGGTCAACTCCCTCGACTGCGGTTTGAACGGTGAAGCGGTTGTTGAGCAACGAAGCGTCAACGCCAAGAATGCGGGGAGTAGTAATCCTGTTTAGGTTCAGGCAACTGGCGTCGTCACCATCGGCGGCACTCATTGCAAGTACCGAAAAATCTTCGCTAAAGCCCTGTTCTTTTCTATAGGTTGTATCATTTAGGTTGTGCAATATGGGCATAGTCGCTTCGGCCCAAAACAAAAATCCTCCAGTCCCGCTTTTTTTGTTGGCTGCGTTGGCAAACATGTCTTTGCGGTTCATTCCGGTCGATACCACCAAAAAAGTACCGATTGTAAGCAAAATAATGACAATTAAGCTTCTGTTTCTACTGTATACAAGGTTTTGTGCCGCAAGGCGGAACAGGGTAATGCTCTCTTTATGGGGCTTGGATTGAGAAAGCATTATGTCGAAAAGAAACAAAAGAGCGAGCAATATGGCGCCTCCTGCCATGAAAAAGTAACCCGCCGAAAGAGGAGCTTTAGTTAGCAACGGCATTATAAAAATCACCAGTGGTATGGCAAATAACACTACAGTGCTTGTTTTCTTGATCTGTTGGCTTGAACGACTTGAGGTGACATGTTGTTGTCGCTGCAATTGAATGGTTTTTAACCGGAATTTTTTGGATAGCACAAAATATATCGTTGCAAAAGAGACAATTACGCTAGCTAGAAAGCCTATAAAAAGAGTACCAGGCCGATAATAGCTTACGAGCAAATCTGTTCTGACAATGTCGTTCCAAACTTTGTTAAGGGCATTAAAAACCAATTCGTTGTATGCAATTGCAAAAGGTATTCCAATAAGTGCTCCTATTATTGAAAGTATAATTCCTTCGGAGTAGATCAATTGCTTGATTTTTTTGTGAGTAAAGCCCAAGGCAGAAAGAGTTCCAATTTCACGGTTGCGTTTCTCTAATGAAAAAGAAAATAGCAGAATGGTTAGCAGGATTCCGGCAGCAAGGATGAAAAAACTCAATCCTATAAACAGTGAGCTAAAGTCGGTGCCGTTCTCTGCGGCCTCGAGGCCATTGGTACGCACGTCTTTGAGTTGAATGTCGAAGTTAAATGGGTCGATCTGTTCCGATACTATTTGGCTGAGCTCTTCTTTTGAAATGTTTTGTTGACTAAACCGGTATGCCGTTGTATTTCCAAATCGGTTGCTCCATAATTCTTGGGCTTCGTGTAAGGAGACAAATGCTTTAGGTAATCCTTTGTAGGTGTACCAATACTCTTCGTCGATCTTTCGGATTGTTTTAAGGTTTATGGGAACCCCGGTTTGCCAGTCGCGACAGTTTTCAGCATCAGAAAGGCCAGGAATATCAGGCATTAGCAATCGGTCGGCGAAATATCCGTTCATTGGCTCAATACGAGACACGATATATTTTTTCGATTTCTCGTTCAGTTCCCGGAGCGGCCCTATTTCATAGTAGGAAAGAGTTAAACTATCGCCGGGTTTTAGTTTCAAATCGGAAGCCAGCCATTCATTTACGACTATTTCGTTGGAATTAAGTGTATTGTCGGGAAGAGATGAGACGAAGGAGTAGGGGGTTTGCCGACCGTTTGCTTGAAATTGGTTTGCAAAATAAGTTAACAAAGGTTGATATTCGAGATCCGTGTTTTCGACCAATTGTTCAACGGCATCGTCCATAAAAACCCTTTCGGAGCGCAATTCCCATTCACTCGTTGCACTGGCATCAACTATTTCCAACCCGGCATCGGCGATGGAGTAAACCTCGCGAATGGCTTCTTCAATATCTTTTTTAGATATAGTTGTATTGATAAATAATACGTTGGCTTTGTTTTCAACTTCCGAAATTCGGTTAAGTTCATCAATGGGAAGGAAAACATTGTAGGGAGCAGTTTGTGAATTTTGAAGGTTCAACCGGCCCAATTGTTCGGCGTTGACAATATTCCCTACTTTTACTCTAAGTGTGACTGTTTGGTTTTCAGAAGAAACAAAAGGTGTATTTGCAGGCAACAGGCTAACTTTTTCAATTCGAAGTTGAAATTCATCACCAACAGCCAGGTTGAGACGTTGGGCAAGGTTTGGTGAAATACATGTTTGTTCTGTTCCTTTTACCCCGGGGAATGAACTGTTGATGCTAAATGCAGAAAAATTTTCGTCGATTCCCCAAAGCTGTACTTTGTTAATTTTTAGTTCTCCGCCATCGGTTTGGGCAATGCTGTTCACCTGTAACGCAGCAGAAGTCTCCACTCCTTTTTCGCGCAAACGTGTGGCCAGATCGCGGCTAAAATACCTTTCGCCCGAGACCAGTGCATGGGTTGTATTGCCAAGTCGGGTTGTCGCGGTTTGCTTCAGGCTGTACTTAACCGAATCGCCAACAATTAGTCCGCCGGTTATAATAGCTGTGCTTAAAGCAATACCAAGCATAAGCCAGAAATTGGCCTTGAAGTAGTGGCGAAGCGATTGAAGCAAAAGGGTGCGGTATTTCATGTGTATATAATTATATTAGATTGCTGACTACCTAATGGATCGAAGCGTGTAACAATGAGCTTCGATGAATGTCCGCATGGAACTCGCAGGGCATATACATATTCTTTTGTGATAGACAACCATGCTCGTTTCATTTATAAAAAGTATTTTAAGTTGCAGGCTACATTATTCGTTAAAAGCAATTTGCGTCATAATTCTTTACTTCCTTGTGTGATCATTCCAATCTGGTTCTTACTTAAATATAGTGTTTACATTAAGCATGATAAAATGCTGTATTATAGATTTTTGTTTGTCAGGATTCCATCGTTGAGTTCATATATTTTATTCATTTTTCGGGCTAGTTCTATGGAATGGGTTACCACAACCAAGGCGGTTCCCATTTCTTTGTTTAGCTCAAGCAAAAGGTCAATTAGATTCAACGCGTTGTGATGGTCGAGGGCGCCGGTTGGCTCATCGGCAAGAATAAGCGACGGCTTGTTGACCAACGCACGTACAACTGCAGCCCGTTGGCATTCACCGCCCGAAAGCTCAGAGGGTTTCTGATGCCGGTATTCCCATATTCCTGTTCGTTTCAATAGTTTTTCGGCTCGTTTTTCAGCTTCTTGGTGGTTGGTATTGGTTGGTAGGGTCGGAATTAATACATTTTCCCAAAGAGTACATTGGGGTAAAAGGTGGTGGAGCTGAAAAATCATTCCAATTCTTCTATTTCTGAAATGTGCTAGATCTTGAGTATTAAATTTAAGTAAATCAGTTGATTCAAAAAAAATACTTCCTGAATCGGGTTTGTCAAGCGTGGCAATAATGTTGAGCAACGTAGTTTTTCCCGACCCCGATGGCCCTACAATGGCAAGGGTTTCGCCCGTGGGAATTTCAATCGATACATTGTTTAGCACCATGCGATTCCCGTTTCCCGACGGGTAGCTTTTGCTTACAGATGCCAGTGAGAGAAGGGGCAGCTGTATTTTTCTCTGTGGATTATTTGTTTCAGTTGTTGTCATACTCTTCTATTTTCTACGGAACCTGGCTGGTTAATTATGGCAAGATAACAATTCTTCGGCATTTAGGGTTTATGTTTTTTACTTTGCCCGTAGTGGAAACAACCTGATTTAAAAGTAGCTTTAATCTTAATTATTCATTATCAATTGCATAAAAATTTGTAGGCTGCTAAGGTTTGTGTACTTTTGCCGCCCGTTTAACGTTTTTTTCAAGAAAGAAATCAAGATGATAACTGTTTCAAATTTAAGTATCCAATATGGTAAGCGTGTTCTTTTTCAGGATGTGAACATGAAGTTTTTGGCGGGCAGCTGTTATGGCATTATTGGTGCCAATGGTGCCGGAAAGTCTACATTTTTAAAAATGCTTTATGGCGAGGTTGATGCCCGCACCGGTTCGGTTTCTTTTGGCCCGGGCGAGCGACTTTCAGTATTGAAGCAAGACCACTTCGCGTTCGACCAATATTCTGTTCTCGATACGGTATTGCTTGGCCACGAGGAACTTTGGAACAATATGAAAGAACGTGATCAGCTATATTCTAAGGCCGATTTTACCGATGCCGATGGCCATAAAGCTTCTGAACTTGAAGAACGCTTCGCAGAAATGGATGGCTGGAATGCGGAAAATAACGCAGCCATGTTGCTAAGCGGTCTTGGCGTTAAAGAAAATATGCACCAACAGCTTATGGCCGATGTAGACGGAAAAGTGAAAGTGAAAGTATTGCTGGCGCAGGCTTTGTTTGGACAGCCCGACAATCTTCTTCTTGATGAGCCAACCAATGACCTTGACCTTGAGACAATTACTTGGCTCGAGAATTACCTTTCGAACTTTGAACATACCGTTTTGGTGGTATCACACGACCGTCACTTCCTTGATGCTATTTGTACACATATTGTGGATATCGACTTTGGGAAAGCGCGCTTATATGGCGGAAATTACAGTTTCTGGTACGAGTCGAGCCAGCTCGCATTACGGCAACAGCAGGCACAAAACAAGAAGGCCGAGGAAAAACGTAAGGAATTGCAGGAATTCATCTCACGTTTTAGTGCCAACGTGGCCAAATCGAAACAAACTACAAGCCGTAAAAAAATGCTCGAGAAACTCAATGTGGAAGAAATACAGCCTTCAACACGAAAATACCCAGGCATTATTTTCACCCCCGACCGCGCTCCGGGCAACAACATTCTTGAGGTTGAAAACCTTAGTGCGAGCATTAACGGAGAAGTATTGTTCCGTGATCTTTCGTTCGTTATTAATAAAGAAGACAACATTGTTTTTGTTTCGCGCGATACACGTGCAATGACTGCTCTCTTTGAAATACTAAACGGAAATATACAACCCGACAGTGGTACGTTCACTTGGGGGCAAACCATAACAACAGCCTATCTTCCCCTCGAAAATAGCAGTTTCTTTGAAAAAGACCTTACGTTGGTCGATTGGTTAGGACAGTTTTCGAGCGATACCAGCGAGATGTTTATCAGGGGGTATCTGGGGAAAATGCTTTTCTCGGGCGAAGAAGTCTACAAAAAAGCCAATGTGCTTTCGGGAGGAGAAAAAATGCGCTGCATGATTGCCCGCATGATGCTCAGGAACGCGAACGTAATGATCCTCGACACGCCAACCAACCATCTCGATCTTGAGTCGATACAGGCATTTAATAACCGGCTGAAACAATTTCCCGGTAATGTGCTGATGGCTTCGCATGACCATGAGTTTATAAACACCGTCTGTAACCGGGTAATCGAGCTAACACCGAATGGTATCATCGATAAGCAGATGGAATACTCAGATTACGAAGAAAACGAATCGATAAAAGAGTTACGCGACAAGCTTTACGGGAACCTTTAGTTTCTTACATTTTCTTATTGCCATTTTCCGCCAACGGCATCGGTAGGTGTGCTGGTTCGGTTGTCGTTGTATTTCAATACGATAAAGTAGTAATACTGAATATTTTTCTTTGCCGAATTGTCTTCGAACAGGTCAGTTGGTTTTTCAATTTCTTTAAGCAGGATTGGCTCACTGTTTTCTATTGATCTGTAGATGAGTGAAGAAGATAGGCCGTCAACTAATGGTAAACTCCATTTTAGAATTATTTTTCCATCAGAAGGGATTGCTGTTACGTCTCCTGGTTGTAACAACTTATCGGTTTTGAAAGCTATCCCGCCAGGCATGCTAATACTGCCAGCATCGAGAGTATCGCTGCCAATGCATTGAATGCGGTATGAATAATACCTGTTTGGCTGCACATTGCTGTCGGTGTATGAATTTTGGCTAAAAGAGGTTGTGGCAATTAGTGTTTCGGGTTCTACTTCACTGTTGTTTAGCGTTGCCTTTCGGAAGACACGGTATCCCGATATCCCCGCATGAAGGCTGGCTGCATCGGACCAAGTTACCAGAATATTGTCAGCATGTATCATTGCATTAACTTTCTCGGCTACAGGCAACCGGCCTCCACTGTACGAGACGCTTACCCTGTCGCTTAGAGGACTGATATTGTACGATGAGTTCACTGATGCTACGGCATAGCTGTAAACCATAGAATTGATTGTTTTCGGAAGCGTATCGATATATGTAAGCAGCGAATCGCTCGAAGTAAGCATCCGGGGAAGTTGTTTGAGTGGGGCAACATAGCCGTCGCCACGGAAAACATAGTAGCTTTTGGTGTCGTATCCGAGCTTCCTGAATTTGAGGGTTACTACATTACCCTCACGTGATGTACTAAGATTTTGAGGGGTGAAAGGATTCGGTTTCTTTCCTTCGAGAATGGCAGGAACGCGTGCGCTGGGCAGACTTTGCCCAATTCCGGTATTAATAGATATGTAATAATAGTAGGCAATAGATGGCTGAATGTTTCGGCTGTCGAAATACTCTTTTGTTTTTGGATTTAACGATGTAATGAGCATATATGGTCCATCGTACGAAGCTGAGCGGTAGATGTCGATTGTATTTGCATTCATTTTATAATTGAAATCCCATTTCAGATTGTTTCCTCCCCTTTCTGGATCGGGAGTAACCTGCAGGTTTGTTACCAATCCTACATCAGCAGGTTTCGCTAAGAAATGAATATTCAGTGTGTCGGTTGTTTTTCCCAGGTTACCCAACGCATCGTAGGGAAGTGCTACATAGCTGTAAGTTAGTCCTTTTGATGCATCTTTGTCGGTAAGGACAGCTACCATTTCACCTTTTTGTTGAGTATACATTAGTTCTACCGGTATTTCAGAAAAAGAATTTCGTAAATAAGTACTACGGAAAAGTTTAATGCCTGAAATACTGTTTAGGTCATCGATGGAATAGCTAATGCTGATAGATTTTTCTTTTAAAACGAACCTTACCGGACTAATGTTTGACACTGGTTCTGTAGAAGGAAATTTTACTTTTACTTCGTTACTTGAAAGCACTGTGCCATTGTTTTGTACTTTTCTTACACGGTAGGTGTATGTTCCAGGCTCTCGTATTTCTTCGTCGAACCAAGCGGTTCTTGCAAGGTACTGGTAACGTGGGTCGATGCTGTAAGCAAATAGAGAATCAACAACATCTGCTTGCTGTATTGTGTTCCAAACGAATGCTATTACTGTCTTGTCGATTGGTGAAATGATGGCCAATGATTTTGGTAGCTGCATAAAATCGGCCCTGCATTCAGCTTCACTTTGTGGTGCTTTTAAGTGAGCAATTGGTTTCCATGTGTCATCTGTTTTGCGTTCAACCACATAGGCAAATTTTTTGGGTATTTCATTTCCGCAGAAAATATAGTTACCTGTTTGGTAAGCTTTGCCGGAGGGTTGTGCTTGAGCAAAAGAAATTCCCTGCCATAAGGCAAAAGATAGGAATAACGCTGATATGTGTTTGATTGTCATAACTTTATTTTTTATCCTTCACAGGTTCGCATTTTAAAACTTCTTTTCCATTACCTTTATGAAATTCAAAATTACTATCGCCGTTACTATCAACATAAGCATTCGCATAACAGCCAATATTGAATTCTTTTGAAATTGTACCTGCAACGAGGCTTTGAGATACTTTAGCATCGATATCGAGCGTTATCAATCCGTTAATTGCGAGTTTTTTTTCTTCATCACTAATTGTGAGTTCCGCGCCAAATGATGCACTGGCAAGAACGCCTCCGCTGATACTTGTGCCGGTTATAGAGGAGAGCCCCGCCGCAACATCTACATAAAAGAATGCGTCGGCTCCCATTGTTGAGGTTGTACTGAAATTGGCATAAAAGTCGCCCCCTAATAGCATTTCAGCTCTAACGAATCCTTTCACAAGAATAAAATCAAAGTCGAAATCAGTATTGAGAATTTCGCGGTCAACGACGGTGTAAACCCCGTGTAAACCATTTTTGTCTAGCGTTTCAGACTTGTAACATCTGTTTCTTACATTTTTATTTATATGATTATTGGCAACCGACCATGCTTGATCAGTTCCCTCTTTGCCAGTATAATTCCCAGCCAAGAACCCCAAATTGTAAGTGCCGGTTAATAGTCCGGCAACCAAGTATGCATTACAACCACCTGCTACGTAAAAGCCTGATTTTCCAAAGCGAGTATTTATTTGTCCACTATTGAGAGTGATTGCTCCCATAGTTATTGGTTCGTTAATCGATAACGTACCCTTCATTTCCATGGTGTTGAAGTCGAATACTTGGTTCATTGACCCAAATGGCGTATCGAATCCCGTAACCGACATGCTTTCAGAGTTAGCGGAAACATCGCCCAGCACTTCAAATCTTGTATAGGTTGGTGCTATATTTTCCGAGTTTTCTTCGTTGCTGATCATGTCGCCTTCGTAGCTTAACAATCCCCAGTCGTTGTTTATAACACTCATTCCACCTTTACTAATTTCAAGGCGATATCCTTGGGAGCTTGTTGCAGGGCTTGAGAAATCGCTTGGGGCTTCAACTTGCGAAAGTTGGGAAATCCAACCTTTTCGTATAGCAACTTCGTAATTGTTTTTTTGCGCAATAAAGGTAGCTGGCATTGGGTTAAAAGTCAGGTTTGGTTTTTCATGAACTAGTCCTTCAATGCGTACCTGGGTTTCGTCGATCTCAATTTTATTCTTATTGGCCAAGAAATGCACAAAGCCTTTGCCCTCGAAATCTAAATCGACATTCTCAAAGGTTGGATTTTGATTTTCGTCAGTCCAACCCACTTTAAGGGTAATATCGCTTACACGTGGTGCCCCGGTATTCAATTGCCCTGTAACAATAATGTTCGATGGGCCGTTGAATATTGAAATGGGCTCAAATTCGGCTACCGGATTGTCAAAGAGGAATGGTTTATAAGGTTTTTGCATTAGTTGAACGATCATTTCGTTGTTGCTTAAAATTTCGACATAGTTCAGCTCAATTTGGTAATTGTTTAATTTCTGTAATGCAGGGAGTTTCGCCACGCTACTGTCGCCGGTTCCCAAAAGTGAGAAATTCCAGTGTGGCTCCATATCGCTGCCTACTTTGTACTCGTAGTTGAGGTGCGCGCTTCCTTCATTAATATCTTGGAGTTCTATTTTTCCACCAGCCATAGTAAGGTTTTTCATTTTAAAATCATCCATGAAAAACATATCGCTCCGCAGAACAAATTTTCCAATCGGGATATCGATGATTTTGGTTCTAAGCAATGCATCAGTACTTAAAATTCCACCTTCGGTTGTGCTGAAAGTCCATTTTCGGGCTTCAAGTGTCCATTCTTCTAGCTTAATAGTAATTGGTTTTGACGAAGATGCAGGGTATACTTTGTTTTCATCTAAAATCAGATCTGGAATATTAACACTGAAATTCTCGGGCTCAGAATGATCGATATGGCAAGCAAGCTGAGTATTCAAGTGTAATTTCCCCTCTTTATCGATAAAGCTATTCTTCGGTTCAGCGGTTGCATCAAAATTGATTACTTTAAATTGTATAGGACCTGCAGTTGAGTTACATAAGTAATAGGCTGGAGTTGGTTGTTGCCGGTATAGCATGATAGAATTCTCAATCTCTTTCCGGAAAGTTTCTGTTTTTTGGTACGATTTCTTTAGCGATTCATTTTCGGTAAAGGCACTGGTTGCTACACTTACCCGATTGTTTACTGTTGAGTCGGCATTGAGCCGGGCAAGGAAAAACTCACTTCCTTTAAAATTCAGATAACTACTTGGATAGTTGAATGAATTGTCGACAATTTGCATCTTCCCGCTAATTTTTCCATAGCCATCTTCTTTGGTTATCTGCAGGGGAGTGCTGTTAAACAGTTGCGGTATACTAGCCGGCTGGCTAAAAGGCGATATGGAATTTGATCCATGGTTCCTCACTTGGTTTTGCCCGCCCGATGTTAGCTGAACATTGTATTTCCCGATATACGAAAGCTTTAAACTTGTTATTCCAGGAATTGTCACAGCATTATCGTGAGCTACTGCGTTTGCCGGGCCATCATCGTTTTTAACCAAGTCGAATAACACATCTTCAACTCGTAAAACTTTGATGTTATCTTTCAGCGTAAAATCGCTTATTGCTTCGGTCCAGTGTACAAGACCGGTTACTTTTATCTGATTTTGGCTGACCGGTGTAATTTTTTCAATGGTAAGCGGAAAGCCATATAGCTTATTCACAATTGCATCTTTATACGAGGTGAGATTGAGGGTTGTTTGTCCCTGACCTTTACTAATTGATACCTGCTGCTTATCGCCCGAAACAGTAAAAGAGGTATCGAGTGTTGCTATAATGTTTATTTTTTGGTTGTCGACCGGAATTCCTTTTAACGAAAACTTACCAAGAGCATCGGTGCGGGTTTCAATTAAATTGGCATCGTTGGTTATTTCACCGGAAGCTTTAAACTGGTTGGGAACAACATTGCCTACAACAGGTTGGTATTGCACACTTGTTCCTTGAGAGTTTGGTTTTTCTAAAGTGTTGTTGCCTTCAGTACCAAAGTTGCCGACTGGCAGGGTGTTGTAATTTACTGAAACAATTGGAGTACTTGTATTATTTACTTCGATATAAACACGGGCATTTTTAACCGGTGCACCATCGAGTTTTACAATTCCGGTTATTTCACTTCCTTTCTCGAGCTCAACAAGTATTTGTTTATAATCGCGTGACTCACTGTTCTGAACATTTACCGTTTTGGGGATATACCCTTCTCCGGAAGGACCTCGCACGATAAATGTGTAATTATTGACAGATACGTTTTCGAAGAGAAATTTTACTGTTCCATTGGAAGCAGTAGTCTTTGTTTCTTCACTTAACTGAACGGTTGCTCCTTCAACTGGCGATGCGGGACCAACAAACCCATCTGGCATTTTCTGTACAATGTTGAACTGTATACGGTGCTTTCTTCGATATAATTTAATTTCGCCCAAGTTGATAATATCTTTTGTAGCATCGTTGGCTGTTAGTACATAAGATGTATCGAACCAAGCAACATCCTTAGGTATAAATTTCACTTCAACACCTGCTTTTGGGGCGATAGGCATTTCGAAATTACCTGCGAAGTCGATTGTTTCTTCAACCTTACCAGAATCAGCCTGTATGTACGATGTCACTCCGTTTAACACATAAATGCCAAACGGATTGTTGTTGTCGGCATTTACCAAACGGCCTTTTATTGTTGCGGCAGGTAATAATGCAATGGTTGGCGTTGCTTGTGTTCCTGCAAGTTTGAGCGGAGCATTAATAACAGTTGGGTCTTTAAATCCCTCGGATTTGGCCGTGACATACACATCTTTTGAGTTTAACGTATCAAGCCCAAAGCCCGACAAAGGCGTTTGATAGGCAAACAATTCGAGATAACCATAGTTGTCAACAGCTTTGAAATTTTCGTCGATAAAAGAGTTTTCGTTTGTTGAGAATCCAACTCTTGTGCTTCGCGAAGTCCCTAAGGGTTGACCCGATAAGCTATCTTTTACGTGAACCAATATCCTACTTGGTAATGGGACAAGGACCACATCTTGAGTTACCGTAGGGATGTCGGGGTTTGCCCAATCGGTATTTACATCGGTAAATGCTTGAATGTTAACGGGTGCAGAGTCGTAAGATCCAGAGCCTGTGTTTACATAACTTGAGGCTTTCACTAAATAGTTGTTTCTTTCCGCTTGCAACAGTCCAGTCAACCAGAGTGTTTCTGCATTCTTATCAACCATCTGATTTGGCCACAGTTGTTCATATTCAGGGCTGTTTGCCGAATTGTTGTACTTAGGGCTGAGCAATGCAGCAAAAGTGTATTTACCATCGCCTTCGCCCAGAGGTAAGTGTTGTGGTTTATCCCCGGCTCTGTAAACGGTTGCCTGAACTGCTGTAACAATAATATTATTTTGATTTTTTTTTTCAATAGTTTTAACCTTTAGTTTAAATTCTTTTACATAATGGGTTATTGTAATTGGTGCGGCAGTGCTTTCAAATGGATTAAGTTCAATTACCTCTTTTGAAGGGTAATAATATGGAGCCCTGTCTCCATCGATTACAATGCGGAATACTCGCCTAAAAACTTGAAATTTTTGTGGCTCATCACTGCTGCTGTTTGTTGGCGGTTCTGCCATTGAGGGACTGGGACCATGTGTATTCGTGTAGAAAAAATCGTCAGAAGAATTTATCATTCCCAGGGTTTTTGCTCCCATTGTTTTTTTCACTTCAGTTACTTCATAGGATTGAGTGTTCCCATTAAATAGAACATTAAATGTTCCGCCGTTTACCGAATTTTGATACCCTACGCTTTGCTCGGTTTCACCAAAGCTTTCCATTTCAAGAAATTGATTTCCAGATACCTCGTAAGGAGCAGGGTTTATTACACCATCGCCATTCCGTAGCGCTTCAAGTTCATCTTCTGGGGTTTGTCCTGTAATTGGAGGGCTCGATGACCCTTCGTTATGGAGTAGGTACCCTGAACCCAAATCCTTTTTTTCATTTAAATTGATTACATCAATGGAAAAATTGCCATCACTGTCGGTAACTCCTTCTCCCATTGTTGCATACTGATCGATTAGGGGAATTATCTCGTTGGTTCCATCCACTTGAAAGGCTGTGTTCTCCCAATTACCACCAATTATTTTCGCTAAAGCATTGCTACTATTTGTTACCGCCCCAATCGATTTCCCTTTTTCGTCGACATAATCTACAACTACTCTGAAGTGCGTATTAGCAAGTGCTCTTTTTACTCCACTATTGTCTGATTTCCATTCATACAGAAGTCTTCCTTTAATGTGTGAGGTTGGAGGAGTACATGAAATTATGGTATACGATGAGTCAACTGTTCTGTAATAGACGTCTTCTGTGTTTGTATTTGCAGGAAGTTCAAGTGAAAATTGCATTGTTTCTGCAACAAATTTTCCAGAATCGACGAAGTTGGTTAGCGTACTATTTTCGTTTAAATTTTTAATTGCGGTGACAATTTGGCTGTTAAGTGCAGGAGTAAGTTCCCTGTATTTTCCCGCTGTTTGAGCTACTTGTGAATTCGTGTTTGTTGCGATAAAAACTGAAGGTCCTAGCAGTGCATCAAGATTGGGGATAGCCAATATTTTGTATTCTTCGTTTGGAGTATTAGTCGATAATAATTTATCGAAAGTTACATAGGTGCTGTTATTTTCATGCTGAGTGGTGCTCAGCGCAACTACAGTAATCCCAGTGAACGGATCCCTTACCGGTGGATTTGCAGGGGTAAGGTCACCTTCGAATATAGGAATGTTATCTGGCTTATTTACCCGGTACAACACTACCGGGATTCCTTCGGCAATAGATTCTCCCCCAACGGTATAGCTGTATTGTTGTGTTTCGTCGGTTGTTTGATTGGATGATCCCTGTATCAACGGAGACGTTTCACTTTGGTCTAAAGAAACGCTTACTCCACTTTCGTCTTGCACAATCTTGTATTTCGTAAATTCCTTCTTTACATTCAGTCTTAGCGAGTAGGCGTAGGTTTTAGCTGTAAGTGTCCCGAAGTTAGCCCTAATTTCGTTTGATGATGCTTTTACGAATAGCAGGGGAAAATCATCGTCGACATAATAGTTGTTGGCCAGGCGTATGCGGAAAGCGACCGAATCATTTTCGAAATATTGCTCAGGCACTGCAACCAGTGAATCCAATTGTCCCATGGAACCGGTAGAAACAACAGTTGTTGCAATTTTCACATATTCCGATCCATTCAAAACTTCAGTCGGAGAAAATATTATCTCAGAAAACGCATTGCCCAAATGATGTGCTATTGCCGGTACGGGTTTTTTCACTACCAACGCATCGATGATTACCTCAGCATTGGATACTGGAAAGACTTCAGGATAATTTTTAAAACCATAATTTAGAACTGCATTAACAGGAACTTTTACCATAGGGGTTTCATCTGCAATAATCAGAAAGACAAAATCCTGACTTTCTGCTGAAATTACCTGTTGGTTCAACGAATTATAAACATCCAGTTTGGCTCGGTAAGTTACCCCATCTTCGAAGCCTGCATTTAATGCGTCGGCTTTTGTAAGTTGAACATTGTTTTTTATGAGTCCGGTGTTGTCGTCTTTAAAAAACTCTTTACTGTAGCTAAATTCTTTTCCTGTTTTGTTGATTTTATCGATACTTAACACATAACGTTGTAAATTGTTGTTGGCTATAACTGTTTGATCGTCAATTTCTAACCCTGAACTTATAGTTTTGGCCCAGCACCAATTAAGCAAAAGATCATTACTGTTGTTTACTTCAAGCGTATCTGCTTCATCCGTCGTTTTTTCTTGTGGGCTAAGAAACATCAACGTGCTTTCAGTGTCCAGAAGTTGTCCCGAGCCAAGGCCTGTTGTTTGCGTATAGGTAAACCAGCAAATCTCGCTTGCACCGCCATTCCTGAAATGTGCCGAACCTGAGGGGTCTTCGGCAGTAACCCGCATGGCATAAGTATACCCGTTGGTCATACTCACTTTATTGGCAGTTAAGTAGGTCATGGTGTAGAGCAGGGTTTCTTCGTACAGTACCGGGAATTTTGATGTCAGAAAAGCTTCATTCGGGTCAATTTGAACATTTTCAGGAATTTCAACCAATTCTAAATGATAGTTAATACCCATCATTGCTCCTGAGGGAATACTCCAACTTACAGGTATGTTTTGTGAAAAATTAGGATCGGACTTCCCTCCACAGTAAGCTGTTGTGAAGAACGGAGGTTCCAGGTTTGTAATGTAGAACAAGTTACTGCAGCCCATAGGGTTTTCGCCCGAAAGGGGTTGCCCTGTTGCATAGTCGAACGCCCTTACGCAAATCTGATACATTCCTTCGGGCAATCCGGCCCCGTTGAGGAGCTCATTTATTGTTGTACCTTCAATGGTTATGTGATTGATATTGAAGGCATCAGATATGTTGTCGGTATTTATTATGCGTGTTGTCCCTTGCTGAAGTGTGATGGGTTCCACGGGCTTATAGTCGTCTTCAGAGAATGCACTTACTCCATTATCCCCAACAATTCCAAGTTTTAGGTATAAGTCGATATCGGGTTGGGTTGGAGACATGTGAGTAAGGGTAACAGTAATTTTGTTGGGAATGGTCATATAATCTGAGATAGAAGATGTATATGGCGGTGCTACCATAATGCTTACCGACACCGGATTCATCTGAGCCAATGTGAAAATTGACCAAAGAATTCCTCCGAACAACAGTATTATTCTCTTTCCTTTATGAATTAGGAATCTTTTGCGGGCTTTAAAATCTGAATACATAGCTTAACATCAATTTTGTTTCACTAAAACTTTTTACCGAAGAATTTCCCGGATACTGATTTTGTACCCTGTTGAAATTCAATTTGAACAAATGTTTTGGATGGGGTTTGTAGGTGGCCGAAAGGCTTCCGGTGTGTACCCATCCCAATACGTCGTTCATGTTGCTCCTGTTCGAAGCAATTGTTAGGTGTCCACTGAGTTTGCCTTTCCAAAACGTCTTGCCAACATCGGCATTGACGCCAAACATGGTTTGTGATGAATAAACAGAACTCATTGTGTTATAGTTTAATCCGGTCATTACGCTCAGACCCGATTTTAGGTGGTTTATAAAATAGTTGAGCATAGCCATTTGGCTGGTTACTTCGCTGGTGGCTTTGGTGTAAGGGTTGTGATCGATTAAATCCATCAGTGCCAGATTTAGTTGGATCATTTGTTGCGCTTTAGCATTGTTGAAAGCGAGGGTAGGGGTAAGTGTTATGTTGCGGTTGCTTTGGTATAATTTGATTGTGTCGTTCAACGGAAGCCTGCCTGGTTGCTGATTAATGCTGTAGTTGCTGAATGAACCGTTTATGCTAAATTTTTTTCCACTGTTGTATGCCAAATTTGCCATGGAAATAACCCTGCTCGACTCGGAAGCTTTGTTATTCCTGATATTATCGTTTTGTAATCCAATGTTACCACTAATCGACAATTTATTTTTGAATAGTCCGGCTTTTAGGTTCATGGTTATGTTTTCCATGTCGGTATTGAAATAATAAGCCCCGAATGATTGGTAATTTGGATCAATTCTGCGGTATTGAAGGCCTAGCGAATAGCCCCGAAAAGAATAGGTTAGAACCGAGGTTAGGGCCGTAGTGTATTCCGATGTCGAATTTACATTGACAACGTTTGCAAGGTTTTGTAAAAAAGCATTTTCGATGTTAAATGGTTCTCCTGAAGATATGTTTTTTGTTAACAGGCTTATTGCTCCTTCGGTTTCCCACGTTAGGTTTTTGAATAGGGTAAATTTCATGTGTGTACCCAGAACCGTATTTGATTGAGGTATTTTCGACCCATATTTTGTTTTATCGAACGATAAGGTGTCATCGGCGATCTTAAGCATAATCAGGTCGAAGTAATTTTTTGGAGTACCAACACCAATCTTCATGCTGAATCCTTTTCTCGTTGGGGTTTGCAGAGTGTCGAGCGGGTTGTTGGTGTTGGGTATGGTTTTTTTGTTGAAACGGCCATAGGCGGCTCCAAACCTGAATTTTCCGGGGGTTAATTCAATACCGGCACCAAGAAATGAATGGCCGGCAAGGGTTAGCGGTGAGAACGTTATACTTCGGTAGCCTATGTGAAGTTTTATCCATTTATATTCGGGACTTATGCCAAATCGGTTTAAGGGTTGTGCATAGCTAAAACTGCTGTTGCTGTACATGAATGAAAAGGGCAACTGAAGCCCGTATATCGAAACATTTACATTACCAGATAAAATATACGAAAATGGATCGCGTCCCGACTCTTTGCCGTTGATTGAATAAAAATTACTGGTTGCAGCAATGCTCCCATCAACGTTAACCGGTTTTTGTTTCGATATTTGTGAGAGGTCTTGACCAAACAGCGAGGTAGCACTACAGAAAAAGGCGCAAAAAATAAGGGCTTTCAAATGCATGGTGTACTCTTTTAATATCCCATTAATGAGTCTATTAAATGTACAAAAAAAATTGAAGCAACGTTATTTTGCCAGTATAATTATTTTGAAACCAGTACTTTCTTTGAATTCGATGTAATCTAGCTTAAATATGTTGTTCTTTTACATGAATTTGTCTTCAATCCTTATCGCATTTTCCTATCTGTTGACATATTTCTGATATACGGCAATCATTTTTTCTGCCTGTGTGTTTATGTCGAAATGTTCCTCAACACTTTTTCTGGCCTCAATGCTAAGCTTGTTAATCAGTGGCTGGTCATCGAGAAGGTTTTGCAGTGCTTTGCACAGTGCCTCAGGTGTGTTGGGCTCATAAATTATTCCACCACCTGCAGTATTTACAATCTCGGGAAAGGCTCCCAAGTTGGGTTGTACTACTGGTATGCCCGAAGCCATGGCTTCAGAAAGGTAAATGCCAAAGGCTTCGCCATTTCGAACAGGCACAGACATTAGCTGGACCCTTTTCAAAAAATGGGTTCGGTGCTCTATTTCAAATCCTTCCCAGAAATGGGCAAATGATCTTATGCCAGCGCTTACAAGTTTTGCTTTTTGTTCTTTGATGTAGTGAATGTCGTCTCCGGTCCAACCACCGGTTATATGAAGATGCACGTCGGAAAAACGTTCTTCCTTTTTTAAGAGGATAAACGCATCGACCAAAATGTCGAGTCCATTTTCGGCATTCATGCGCGAAAGGTATCCAATCTCGCGTTTTCTTTCTGATGCATTTGAAAACGAATAATCGGAAGGATCTACCCCAAGATGTATTGTATGCATTTTTTCATCGGGAATGTTCATTCGCTGTTTTGCTACTTGTGCATAATATCCACTGACGGGGATAAAAGCATCAACATCCGTTGCTTTTTCCTCCATAAGTTTCCACACACTCTCTCTCATGCTAGGTTTCATTACATCAACCCAAACATCTTCATCTTGCAGCGAACACACCACCGGGACATTCAGCTTTTGTTTCATTCTTCGGGCCAGCCCAAGCAACAAGGCATTCGAAAGGTGAATTACATCGGGTTTACAATGTTCGGCAATCCAATCGGCCATTTTATCCAGTTCTTTGCTTTGTTCGCCCTCTTCGCCAAGTAACATTGAAATGGTCATTTCTTCCAATCCTTTTGCATTGGTCGACCCAGCCATACCTGCGGCAAGTTTCATCAATGGTTTCGAGTTGAGTAAGTGGTCGAACCAAGCAGGGGCTTTCCTGAAAATAGGGTAAAGCTGTTTGAGGTAAATACTTATGGCACCATAGAATACCGGGACATCGCTCAGGTCGCGTTCGTCTGAAAAGAGGGGAAGGTACATGGGGACTTTTATTACCGAGTGGCCTTGTTTTTTCAAAGAATCGACAAATTTGCTGTCGCGTAAGCAATTGCCACAGTAAAAACTTCCTCCTGATCCGGGTATTATTTGTATAATATTCATTGTTGCTATTTGCTGATTATTTGTTTGTTATTTCGAAGCTGCCAAAAGGTATAGGTTTCCGTCGGAACCGGCAAGCACAATTGCGCCGTCGATAACTGCCGGAGTGTTCATTACTCCCGTGCCCAATTCGTAGTTCCATATTTTTTTCCCTGTTTGTATGTCGAGTAGCATAACGTCGCCTCGCATGTTCACTGCCAACACTTCTTTACTATTGACCACTGTAGATGCATCAACCCTGACACCGGTGTTAGTTTTCCATTGTATTTTCCCGTTAGCCTTGTTGAAACAGTAGATGTTTTTGTCGCGGCTTCCAATAATTACTCGGTCGTTGATTACTGATGCAGAAGCGATAAACGGTAGGTTCGATTCCTTGTTTTCGAATTTCCATACAACTTTCGAGCTTGATAAGTCGATGCACGAAAATCCTCCATCATAGTCTCCCACAAAGGCTTTGTTCCCGTCTATTGCTGGCGATGAAGCAACGTATGTGGCAATTTGTGTTTTACTGGCAGCCTTCCCGCTTGTAAGGAGGACTTGATGGAGAAATCCGTCGCACCCGCCAAAAATAGCTTTCTGGTTATGAATTGCCGGGGCACTGTTCAAATAATTGTCCGATTCGTATTTCCAAAGTCCTTTCCCGGTTTGGGCATCAACTCCGTGAAGGAAAAAATCGTAACTGCCAGCCACAATAATTTTTTTGCCCCCGGCTTCGGCAAAAGAAGGGGCTCCCATAATCTGGTTGTCTGTTTTATATTCCCATTTCTTTTTACCGGTATTCAGGTCGATGGCATAAAGCATTCCCGAAAGATTCCCCGCATACACAACTCCCTCATGGATAAGTGCCGGTGCTTCAAATGCATTTTCGGTTTTGAAATTCCATAGTAGCTTCCCGTTCATGTCAATACAAAGTAATTCTCCACTTGTTGACCCAACCACTATTTTTCCGTCACTAATGACAGGCGCTGACTTAAAAATACCATCGGCATCGTAAGACCATTTTAATTTAACTTTTGCGGGAAAGGTAACCGTTGTAATTCCCTGCATTTGATTATTGCCCCGGTAGTTGAGCCATTTTTGTCCCGATTGAGCAAACAAAGCCTGGCCATACACTGTAAGAATCAGTATCAGAAGTATTTTTCTCATGTATTCTTTGCAAATCTTTCTTTCAAAAATAGGCATTTCGTTTTCCTAATCAACGTTGTTTTCAGTTAAAGTAGTGTTAAACCTCAAATCGTTCAACTGTTTTATAGACTTACTTTAACCATTTTGTGTATTTGAAGGTTCAAGTGCAAACACTTTTCCGATAAATTTTAAATTTGTGCCATGCAAGTTGATCATTCAAAATACATGTCGCGTTGCCTTGAGTTGGCTCGCCTTGCCGAAGGGCATACTGCACCAAACCCTATGGTTGGAAGTGTTATAGTGCACGATGGCAAAATTATTGGCGAAGGATTTCATCAGAAAGCTGGTATGCCACATGCCGAGGTGAATGCTATCCGTTCGGTGAGGGATCGTAATTTGCTTCATCAGTCAACGCTGTATGTTAATCTTGAACCTTGTTCCCATCATGGCAAAACGCCTCCATGTTCCGATCTTATAATTGATGAACGAATTCCAAAGGTTGTGGTTGGCACCGTCGATCCAAATCCCATGGTTGCTGGAAGGGGTATTGCCAGGTTGAGGGATGCCGGATGCGAAGTATTTGTTGGGGTTTTGGAGCAGGAATGTTTGTGGCTAAACCGTCGTTTTTTCACTGTTCATCAGAAAGGGAGGCCATATATAATCCTTAAGTGGGCTCAAACAATTGATGGTTTTGTCGATACCAATAGGGACGGACACGAACTGGGGGTACCCAATTGGATTACCAACGAAATTGCGCGTGTTGCGGTTCATCGTCAGCGGTCAACCGAAAATGCAATTCTTATAGGAACTACTACAGCACTACGCGATAATCCTTCGCTTACCCTTCGCGATTGGTATGGCAATAAGCCACTTCGGCTTATTTTCGATATGAATAGCCGCCTCCCTTCTTCGTTGCGTGTTTTTACCGGAGAAGCTCCAACGGCAACAATCGTCAAAGCGGCTTATACTGACGGCCGCAAGACTAACCATATACTTA